>SAMEA3663277__coassemble_44_pt1 | contig 68082 bp, 55 predicted proteins | sample SAMEA3663277__metabat2_high_PE_016 | metagenome-assembled genome bin SAMEA3663277 (sample SAMEA3663277) | pig gut metagenome | biome: pig gut; feature: pig-associated habitat; material: faeces | place: China | collected 2013 | reverse complement strand
GGTGGGCGGGTAAAATAAGGGGGCGTTATGGGGGCGGAGCCCCCGTTAGAAGGGGTGGTGAGCAACGAAGTGCGAGCCAGGGGAAGGCTTTCCCCTCCTGAATGGATTGCTTCGCTTCGCTCGCAATGACGGCGTTATTGTCTAAGCCCGTGATTTTTGCTAAAATGTCAAAAATCTAAAAGGGGTAACCAATGCTAACTGGTCGTCATTTAATTCAGCCGGATGATCTTTCGGTTTCGGAAATCGAAGAAATTTGTTCTTTGGCTGAGCAGATTATTGTTGATCCTAAATCATTTCAAGATGTGTGTCGCGGGAAAATTCTTGCGACACTTTTTTTTGAGCCGAGTACTAGAACGCGCTTGAGCTTTGAGGCGGCCATGCTGCGACTGGGCGGTTCGGTAGAAGGCTTTTCAGATGCCGACAATACTTCCACAGTAAAGGGCGAAACACTTGCCGACACAATCCGCGTAGTTTCAAGCTATGCCGACGTAATTGCAATGCGAACTCCAAAAGAGGGTGCGGCACTGCTGGCAAGTAAATATTCTGCCTGCCCGATTATCAACGCGGGAGACGGCGGCCACTACCACCCGACCCAGACCCTCACCGACCTGGTAACAATCCGCCAGCTGCTGGGGGGGCTTGAGAACCACACCGTAGGCTTCTGCGGCGACCTTAAGTTTGGTCGCACCGTTCACTCCCTTGCCGAAGCCCTTCGCCATTTCAAGGGAAATAAATACATCTTTATAAGTCCTAAGGAGCTCAGCGTTCCGGACTATCTGATTACAAATGTTCTTGAGCCGGCCGGTGTTCAATATGAAATTGTAGAAAGCCTCGACGCCGTAATCGACCAGCTCGACGTGCTTTACATGACCCGCGTTCAGAAGGAGCGCTTCTTCAACGAGCAGGATTATATCCGTCTTAAGGACAGCTACATTCTCGACAGCGAAAAAATGAAGCTTGCCCGCAAGAATATGATTGTTCTTCATCCGCTTCCTCGCGTAAACGAAATTATCCCGGAGGTAGATGATGACCCTCGCGCCGCTTACTTTAAGCAAGTTAAGTACGGAATGTATGCCCGAATGGCGCTTATTGCAAAACTGACTGGAGCGATTGATTAACTGGTGGTTTCGATACGATGCTTCGCATCACTCAACCACCGGTGGTTGAGCTTGTCGAAACCACATTGTATAAGGATGGAATAAAATGTTAAACGTAAACACAATAAAAAACGGACTTGTAATTGACCATATTCGTGCCGGATCAGGCTGGGAAATTTACCAGTGGCTGGGTCTGGACAAGGCTCCTTTTACTTCCTGCCTGATTCAGAATGTGCACTCAGAAAAATCAGGAAAAAAAGATATTATCAAAATTGATAACATCATCAATATTGATTATTCCGTACTTGGCTTTATTGATCCGAGCATCTGCGTAAATGTAATCGAAAACGAAAAAATTGTGCGCAAAATCAATATGGAACTTCCTAGCCGTGTACAGGGAGTTTTCAAATGCAAGAATCCGCGCTGCATTACACAGACAGAGCATTACGTAAAACCTACCTTCATTCTTACAGATAAGAAGAAAGGTGTTTACCGCTGCGAGTACTGCGATACACTTTACCTGGCAGGTAGCGAGAGAAGATAAAATGATGTGAGGTGGTTTCGATACGCCCTTCGGGCTACTCAACCACCGGAGTAAGGAGTCTTTATGAGCAAAATAACACTTATTTACAACGCACGTCTTTTGGATGAGAGTATGGATACACCTGGTGCCCTGCTGGTTATGGACGCAAAAATCCGATCGGTTTTTCAGGGCTATTATACTAATTCAGAGACGCTTGAAAAAATGGCGCGGGCTGTGCTTACAGAAGACGGGCTTGATGAAAAGACGCCGATGGAACTTCACAATGCACGCGGACTTACTCTGACTCCAGCCTTTATTGATATGCATGTACATCTGCGCTATCCGGGACAGACTCAGAAAGAGGATTTGAATTCCGGACTTCACGCTGCTGCGGCCGGCGGCTACGGTACAATAGTAGCCATGCCTAACACAAATCCTGTTGTTTCTTCTATTGAGATGGCAATGAAGATTGAGCGTGAGGCTGCGGCAATAGGACTCACTCATCTTTTCCAGACGGTTAGTATTACTAAGGATTTTGGTGGCGAAGATACAAGTCATCTTGATTTCGTAGAAAAAAAATATGTTCCGGTTGTTACAGAAGACGGCCGCGACGTTCCAACCTCTGGCGTTATGCTTGAAGCAATGACTAAGGCCGGAGAGAAGGGGCTGATTGTCAGCTGCCACAGTGAAGATATGACTCTCGGTCCACTTGCAAAGCCTTTCCGCGCTGAGGCTCTTGAAATTATGAAAGGGGTTGGCCTTTCTGCCTGGGGCACTGGCGACGATGATTTTGATGCTGATGACGAAGAAAATGCAGAAGCTCTGGATCGCATCGACCTGGCCCTTACAAAAGCAAACGAAATTTTGGCACTTGCCGAAGACGTTGCAACTGTGCGTAATATCATGCTCGCAAAAGAAGCTGACTGTCATGTTCATATTGCACATGTAAGTACAGCTGTTTCAATTAATGCTATTCGTGAAGCAAAAAATGAACTTTATGATGAAGAAGCTGATTTTAATGCAGATGAAGCTGATGCTGCATATCAGGCTTTTGAAGATGGCGAAGTTTTTGCGCCTAGTTCGAGAAAAAGCGGAGGCTTTGCTGTAAGCTGTGAAGTTACACCTCATCATCTTGCCTTGTGTGGAACAGATGAGCCTTATATCCGGGCTCTGGTAAATCCACCGCTTCGTAGTGAAGACGACCGTGTAGCACTTCTTGAGGCTCTGCGTGACGGTACTGTAGACGTTATTTCTACAGATCACGCACCACATACATTCGATGATAAGGCTGCAGGAGCGCCAGGCTTTACCGGGCTTGAAACTGCCTATGCTGTATGTCACAGTGTTCTTGTAAAAGACAATCAGTTTAATCCGCGACGTCTGAGTCAGCTTATGTCTGCACAGCCAGCTCGTCTGCTTGGTCTTAATAAGGGGCTTCTCAAAGCCGGTTACGATGCTGATCTTACAATTCTTGATCCTGATGAAGAGTGGACAGTAGACAGTTCAAAATTTTACAGTAAAGGAAAAGCGACTCCTTTTGAAGGCCGCCGTCTCACAGGCCGCGTAAAAGACCTCTTTATTGATGGCCGCCTTGTATTTGAAAACTAAAATGTCAGAAGAATACCGCATTCAGCCTTTTGAAATGAAAAATATTCCTCACATACTCGATGTTGTTGTTCCTTTATGGAGTCCGCCGACAGGAGACCCGGATTTCAAAAGATTTAATGTTGAATACATCATTCGAAATAATTTTTTTGAAAATGAACTGAATTATCAGCTTGTGGATGAAAAAAATCAGTATTGCGCTTCAGCATTTTTTGCCCGCAAAGGTGAAATCTGTAAGGCAGAAGACTGGTTTGCCCTTGAATCAAAAAAGTATTCTGAAGAGCTTTTAATTTCTTCGGAAATGAGCAGGGCTTACATCGAAATGATGGATAAAAAGACATTTGAAATGATGAATCAGAATGACATCAAACTTACCCTGTATATAAGCAGTAAAAAAGGCTGTGGATCAAAACTTTTGAATGAACTTTGCCGGGGTTTTAAAAAGCAGGGATATAAGAAGCTTTATCTCTGGACTGATTGTGAATGCAATTGGGAATGGTATACAAATCACGGTTATGAGCTGGTATCTGAAGATGTTTACGAGCCATACAGCAGTGATGATGAAGATTATATGACTTATGTTTTCAGAAAAGAGCTTCAGGCATAGATGCAGCGGCTTAATCATCACTAAAAAACTTTATTAAAATTTAATCAAATTTTACCCTTTACTACTTTTCATAGAAACAAGCTTGTGGTATATTTATTCCTTGGAAATGCATAATTATGCAAAACGTGGCTCAGGCCTGCCGATTGCTGAAATGCCCTTTGCTGGTGCATTTACCGAGGAGTAAAACGAAATGAAAAATGCTTACGTAAACCGCGTATGGGAAGAAGTAAAAGCAAAGAATGCCAACGAACCTGAATTCTTGCAGGCCGTTGAAGAAGTTTTGACAACTCTCGATCCTGTTGTTGCTAAAATGCCAGAACTTGAACCAAATGCAATTTTGGAACGCCTGGTTGAGCCAGAGCGCGTTATCCAGTTCAGAGTTCCTTGGATGGATGATAAAGGAAAGTACCATGTAAACCGTGGTTTCCGCGTACAGTACAACAGTGCTATTGGACCTTACAAAGGAGGTCTTCGTTTTTCTAAGGAAGTAAACCTTTCTGTTCTTAAGTTCCTTGGTTTTGAACAGGTTCTCAAGAACTCTCTTACAACACTCCCAATGGGTGGTGGAAAGGGTGGTTCAGACTTCGATCCTCACGGAAAATCAGACAAAGAAGTTATGCGTTTCTGCCAGTCTTTCATGACAGAGCTTTACCGCCATATTGGTGCCGATACAGACGTTCCAGCTGGTGATAAGAACGTTGGTGGACGTGAAATCGGTTATCTCTTTGGTCAGTACAAGAGAATCCGCGACGAGTACACTGGAGTTCTCACAGGTAAGGGACTTACATTCGGTGGTTCTTTGATTCGTACAGAAGCTACTGGTTATGGTCTTATCTACTTCGCTCAGGAAATGCTCAAGAAAGTTGGTGACAGCTTCGAAGGAAAAGTATGTTCAGTTTCTGGTTCTGGAAACGTTGCCACTTACGCTGCTCAGAAGCTTATTCAGCTTGGTGCTAAGGTTGTTACACTTTCTGACTCTGACGGATATATCTACGATGAAGAAGGTATTACACAGAAGAAACTTGACTGGGTTAAGAAGCTCAAGGGTGAAAAACGCGGTCGTATTTCTGAATATGTTAAGAAGTTCCCTAATGCAAAATACTTTGCCGGAAAGAAGGTTTGGGAAGTTAAAGTTGACTGTGCATTCCCATGTGCTACACAGAACGAATTGCTCGGTGAAGATGCAGATAAGCTCTTGAAGAACGGTGTAAAGCTTGTTGCTGAAGGTGCTAACATGCCATCTAATATCGACGCTGTAAACAAGTTCCTCGCTGCAAAGATTCTCTATGCTCCAGGAAAGGCTTCTAACGCTGGTGGTGTTGCAACATCTGGTCTCGAAATGTCTCAGAACAGCGAGCGCCTTTCATGGTCTGCAGAAGAAGTTGATGAAAAGCTTCACCAGATTATGATTAACATCCACAACAACGCTTACGATACAGCTGTTAAGTTTGGTGCTAAGGAAGGTGACTGGGTTAACTACGTCGCAGGAGCTAACATTGCAGGCTTTGTGAAAGTAGCTAATGCTATGGTTGCACAGGGATTAGTATAAGTCTAATCCTTTCGCTGTCGCAGTGTCTGGTCTTTGAAGCCGGCTGTGGCAAGCTGATTTTGAGTGTCGGTCACTTTGCTGGCCGGCACTTTTTTTATGGCCACGCGGGTTATGCCCTGACTGGCTGAGGTCTGAAGCACGATGTCGTGGAAACCGGCGCGGGAAAGCTTGCGTGCGAACTCCTTTGCATTTTCTTTTGTGCTGAAGGCGCCGAGCTGGATGTCCCAGTAGGTGCCGGGTGTGAGATTTGCAGATTTTTTTGAGGCTTTTGCTGTGGATTTAGAATTTGCCGAGTTCTTCGAGCTCGCCGAGCTTCCTCCCAGTTTTGCCATAATCTTACTGGCCGAGGCGGCGGTCTGCTGACTGAGTTTTGTGTTTGCCCCTTTTTTTACAATTTCCAGTTTTACTTTTGTTGTGCCGCTGCCAATCATGCCAAGTTTTATTGCGGCGGCTTTTGAAAGGTCTATTTCGCGGGAAGCAACAAAGGGGCCGCGGTCGTTTACGCGAACTTGGCAGGTCTTTCCGTTTGCGAGATTTGTTACTTTAAGAATTGTGTTGAAAGGAAGCGACTTGTGAGCGCAGGTATAATCGTTCATGTTGAAGCGCTCTCCGTTAGAAGTTCGTTTACCGTGAAAGTCCTCGGCGTAGTAAGAGGCTGTTACGCCGTTTTTGTAGACTTCGGAAAAGAGTGGTGTGAGAAAAATCAGAGTCGCGATAATCAAAAGTGGAATTCGTTTCATAATTTGATTATCGGAGATTTTTTAGATTTGCGTTAGGCTATGGAGCCCCTTGCCGACCGCAGCGGCGGTGGTTGAGCCTGTCGAAACCACCGGAGCGAGGACGGTGAGCGTTAGCGAAGGGCGGAACAGCCGACCGGGCGCGGAACGAAGAGGAGCGGCCGGGAACGCCCAGCCAATTTTTTTAATCCAGCGCCTGCAGCTCAATCGCAATCTCTTCCATCTCGCGGTCGGTCATGGCGATTGTTTCAGCACAACGGTAAAGTTCACGTCTTATGCTGTCAGGCACGTGTGCGCTGTTTTTATAATGCAGCTGATGTTCAAGACTTGCCCAGAAATCCATGGCAATGGTACGCAGCTGAATTTCAACGCGAACGTGGTGTTCTGTCTTCGAAAGGTAAACCGGAATCTCCATTACAAGGTGAAGACTTCGGTAACCTGATTCCTTTGGATTTTCAATATAATCATTCTGCTTAATCAGAGTTAAATCGGGTTGCTTCAAAAGCATATCGCGAACGCTGTAAATATCCGAGATATATGGACAGATAACCCGCACACCCGCAATGTCGTTGAGATTCTTCATCATAGATTCGAAATTTATAGGCAGGCCTTTTTTCTCAAGTTTATGCGCAATACTCTCCGGACTCTTAATTCTGCTCTTAACCGTGCTGATAGGATTACGAGTTCTGTTTACGCTGCTTTCTTTATTGAGAATATCAAGTTTTGTTTCAATCTGTTTAATTGCGCTTTCATAAATCATCATAATCTGCTGGAACTGAAAGGCCATTTTATAAAAATCGCCGGAAACAGCAAGATTATTCATCAGTGATGGGGGAAGTGCAGTAACCTCATCCATAATAGTGTCCTCTAAAATTTCGTCACTCATATTTTTGCCAAAATGTTATTACCGGATGTGCCGGCAAATTTAGTATCTATATATAAAATATACTAACGGACAAAAGGTTTCGGCAAATTTAAAGTTTTTCGGGCGTTCCCGCCTGCTCCACTTCGTTCTGCAGACGGTCGGCGCTTCCGGGCTCCGCTACGCTCGGTGCTTACGCACGCGCTTCGCGCCCCTCCAGTGCCTAACGCATTGTGTATATAGAAACAAGTGAAATCCTGAGGTATAATCTCACAATGATTCAAAAAAAATACGCTATAGGACGGAGCTTTGGGCCGGCTTCTTTTTACGCTCAGGCCCTCAAAATTGCCATTCCTGTTATGGCCCAGATGCTGATTCAGAATCTGGTTTCGTTGATAGATAATTTTATGGTGGCCGGGCTGGGCGATGTAAAAATGTCCGGTGTAAATATCTGCGGCCAGATTATTTTTGTCTGCATGGTTTTTATGAATACAATCTGCATGGCCGGCGGAATCTTTATGACTCAGTTTTCCGGAGCAAAAGACAAAGCTGGAATGAAGCAGGCTTTCTGCTTTAAGCTCTGGATGGGCCTTTTTGTTGTTGCTGTATTTTCTGCAGCCTGTTTTGTGCTGCCCCGTCAGATTTTAAGTCTCATGGTTCGCGGAAATTCTCAGGCAGATTTGATTCTGGATCAGGGCGTGCAGTATATGCGTATTATGGGCTTTATGGGCATTCCCTGGATGCTCTCTGCAATGATTTCTTCTTCCCTGCGTGAGATTGGTAAGGTAAAGGTGCCGCTTGTAATTTCGATTATTGCAACTTGCGTAAATACTGTCTGTAACTGGATTTTGATTTACGGAAATCTTGGTGCGCCAAGGCTTGAGGTACGCGGTGCTGCCATTGCAACTGTAATTGCCCGCTCTGTTGAGGCTCTGATTTTTATCGGTTACATGATTAAGCAGAAGCCTGACTTTGCGATTAAGCTTTTTGATGTCTTCCGCATAAACTTTGGACTCTTTGGAAATATTTTGAAAAAGGCCTGGATGATTATGCTTTCTGAAATGGTCTGGGCTATGGCAGAAACAATTACGACGGCTCTTTACAACGGTCGCGGTGGTGCAGATGTTGTTTCTGGAATGTCTTCCAGCTTTGCAATTTCAAATCTTTTCTTTGTTGCCTTCAATGGAATTATAACGGCGACGGGTGTAATTATTGGAAAGGATTTGGGAAGGGGAGAGCTGGATCAGGCCCGACAGGAAAAGGTATGGCTTTTGAATGGGTCTAAAATCTTTGGTCTCTTTTTTACTGGTATCGGCTTTTTGTGTATGCTGCTGGTTCCTGTGGTTTTCAGAAATCTCAGTGCAAATTCTCAGCACATCTGCCGCCAGATGGTTTTAGTGATGGCTATTTACATGCCGATCTGGGTTTACATAAACTGTCAGTTTGCTGTGAGCCGGGCCGGTGGCGATACCGTGATGGGAATGCTGGTTGATGGAATCGGAAATTTTGGAGTTGTAATTCCGGGGATTTTCCTGCTTGCAAAATTTACCGGAGTAGGGCCGGTTGCCATGTATGCCATCATCAAGTTTGTTGAAGTTCTAAAAATCATGATTGCCCACTTCTGGCTTAAAAAAGAAAAGTGGGTTGTGAATCTTGCTCAGAAAGAAAATGAAGGTGAAGAAAAATGAAAAAGCTTTTTGAAGGTTTGAATAATTTTATAAAGAAAGAGCCTGTGCTTTTTGCGGCTTTGCTTCTGGCTGTAGCAGCGGTTTGCCTGATCCGCCCGGGTCTGGAACTTTGCATTAAGGCAATTGATTTTAGAACACTGGCAATTCTTTTTTCTCTGATGATAGTAATCAAGGCTTTTCAGAGTCAGAACTTTCTGGACTTTATTGCGGCAAGGTTGCTACGGCTTTGTAAAACTAGAAGGGCGCTTTATTTTCTTTTGACTTATCTGGTCTTTTTCTCTTCTATGTTGGTTACGAATGATGTTGCCCTTTTGACCTTTGTACCGATTACACTTTTGATTTTCAGACGGATTGAGCTTCCGGCTCTTCATATTGTTGTGCTGGAAACTCTGGCGGCAAATCTTGGTTCCTGTATCACTCCGATGGGAAATCCTCAGAATCTTTATCTCTTTTCTTACTACGGTTTTTCTGCCCTTGAGTTCTTTGCGCTTACTGCAAAAATTGCCCTGCCTTCGCTTTTTATTCTGGCTCTGATAATTGTTTTTCTTACTCGCAGAAAGCTTGCAGACCACGGCGGAATGGCAGAGCCGCATGAACTTTCCGGAAATGTTTTACAGACTCAGGTTGTCCGTCTTAAGGCAGATTTTCGTACAGCCCTTTATTTTGCTGATTTTGTAATCTGCCTTTTGACAGTTTTTCATGTTGTTAATTATCTGATTATGTTAGTGCTAACTATCGTGATAATGGCAATCTGCAACTGGCGTCTTTTCAAAAAAGTTGATTACAGCCTGCTGCTTACCTTTGTGGGGTTCTTCATTTTTACAAAAAGTCTTTCAAAGGTTCCGGCCTTTAATGATTTTGTGAATTCACTTTTATCGTCACCACTTAAAACTTACCTGACAGGAATTGCCGCAAGTCAGGTAATAAGCAATGTGCCGGCCGCCCTGCTGCTCAGCGGCTTTACAGAAAACGGAGCTATGCTGCTGCTGGCAGTAAATGTGGGCGGCTTGGGTACTTTGATTGCCTCAATGGCCAGTGTAATTTCATTTAAGCTGTATAGTGAGGAAAATACGGTGGTTGAGCCTGTCGAAAGTACCGGCCACAGTTACTTTTCTGTCTTCACCGCTTACAACCTTGTACTGCTGCTGATTCTAGGCTTTGTGGTTTATTTGATATAAGATTGTCGGGTCAAGCCCGACAATGACAAGAGTTGCAAAGCCCGAGGATGACAATGCCTGTCATTGCCCGGCTTGACCGGGCAATCTATTCAAATCTGAACCACTTAAAATCAAAATTACTTCCCGGCAGGAATACAAAACTGATTTTCTGGGCGCCTTTCACCGGAGTGATTTCAAAGTTTTTTTCTTCGTAGCTGTCTGTGTGCGGAAACTCGATTACCTGAGTTGTTGAGCTTCCGTCTTCCGCGAAGAACTTAATGTTTATCGTGTTGTTCTCGCTGTTGGATTTGCCACAGATTGTCAGGCTTGCAGTGCCGAGTTCTCCAAAATCCATATTTGAAAAATCAAGATTTACGTTGTTACCGATTCCTTCTACGGCCTCTGCAGTTTTAGTAAACGTATCGCCGGCTATAAGGTCTGCATCTAGGGCGCGGAGTTTTGCAAAAGCCTTTGGACTTTTATCAAAATAAAAGCCGTGCAGGTAAATATCAGTTTTCATTACAATTGTAATTGTGTGAATACCAAAAAGTCGTCGGCTTAGTGTAAATACATTTTCGTTGTAGGTGTTGTAAATTGATTCGTGGCGGTAGGTGAATATACCAAGGCATTCAGCGTCGCTGCCAGTTCCTTTACCGTCCCAAACTTCAATAGGGAGTTCAGTTTCGAAGCTGAAAATTGGAAGGTGTATGGTGTCTGCTCCGTCAGCGCCAAAATCGACCTTGTCAAAGTTGACCCAGGTAGCTCCGCACTTACGGTTTGAAATTCCGCTTTCGAGTGACATTTCTGGTTTAGTCTTGCCGTCTGTCTGGTCGTAGTCTGTAAAGCGGCAGGCTTCGATGAGGCTGTATGGATTAAGTCGGCAAGTTCCAATTCCGCTTACACTGAAGGGCAGGTCACTGATAACTTCGTCGTACTTTGTACCGTTCTGGGCGGTGCAGCGGAGAATACATTCGCCATCACCGGCCGCTGTGATTGTGGCAGTCTGTGTCATCCTCGGGCTTGACCCGGGGATCTTGGCATCACTGTCTTGTGCAGATTGTCGGGTCAAGCCCGACAATGACATATTTTTAGTAACTACAATGTTATCACTTGCAATGCATTCTTTAAGAACCGGATTCCAGCTGATTTCTTTGATGCTGGCATTTTCCGGGAGGACTTTTGCTGTGACTCGCACTTCGCGGTTATTTGCATCCAGCTTTGTGGAGCCGTCTGCAATCAGTTCAATTTTACGGATTGGAACAAAATCCTTTTCTGCATGAATTGCAAAATACGGAGCAGCTTCTTTCCATTCATTACCATCAAATTTGAGTGAAACATTCTGTAGTCCAGCACTTGCGACAGTGATTACAAAACTTGAGTTATTATTTTTTGAGCGCACAATTGCAATCATTCGGTTTGCAAAAAGTTTTCTTGTGTGGCTGCGACTTGTGGCACTAACGTATTCTTCATAATCAGTTGAGTCGCCGTTATCCATACCAAGAAGTTCGGCGTCGCCTGCTACGTTAAATGTAATATAGTTACGGGCGTTTTCTACGAGGGTGCCGTCCTTGTCTTCCAGCATAATCTGAATGAAATGAAGAGAACCAGCTTTTCCGCTTTCACCTTCTGTTTCTGGCTTCAGAATGATTTTTGCCGGGTCGCCGAAAGATTTTTTTGTTTCCTCAGCAATCGTATTGCCTTTTTCGTCATAAGCTACGGCTTTAATTTCTCCCTTATGATATTCAACAATCCAGTGTCCAAATGGTTCTGCGCCATCTTTGTGATTTATATTCTGACGCCCCAGCGACTTACCATTAAAGAAAAGTTCAACGCTTTCGCCGTTTGTATAAGCCTTTACATCAATCAGCTGGCCTTCGTTCCAGTCCCAGTAAGGAAGAAGATGTACAAAAGGCCCAGCCTTCTTTCCCGCCCATTCAGATTTAAAAAGATAGTAAGTGTCTTTAGGAAAGCCTGCTGTATCAATCTGGCCAAAGAAAGAAGATTTTGAATGGTAAGGAGTAGGCTCTCCAATGTAGTCCCAACCCGTCCATATATACTGGCCTGCGCTGAAAGGACAATCACGGTCATTTGCAATTACAGTCTGAGTATTTGCACAGCCCCATGGTGTTGTACAGTTTCCCAGCGTTGAACACTGACCATCGCTGAAGGTAACAAGCTTTAGTGAATCAGGAAAATGGTAAATGCCGCGGCTTTGTACGGTTGAGCCTGTTTCGCTTCCATAGATTTTCCATTCTGGATACTTTTCGTGGTGTTCTTTATAAAGCCGCTCCAGATAATTGTAACCAACAGTGTCGATTTGTGTGGCACATTTCTGGGCGCCATCAGTCATCATATAGTTAGAAGCAATTGTGATTGGGGCATTTCGGTTTGGATCATTTTTGACAACTGCGGCATAAAGCTTTTTTGTGATTTCAAAACCGTTTCCCATATGGGTGTCGTAAATCTCGTTTCCGATTGACCACATAATAAGGCTTGGATGATTGCGGTCTCGGCGAACCCAGTTTGTAACATCACGCTCACACCATTCATTAAAATAATTTCCGTAGTCAAAAGGAGTTTTGGGCTTTTCCCACATATCAAAAATCTCGTCATCAACAAGAATGCCCATTTCGTCGCAGAGGTTCATCCATGCAGCTGGCGGCGGATTATGAGAACAGCGAACTGAGTTTACTCCCATTTCCTTGAGTTTTCTAAACTGTCGGCGAAGGGCATCAATATGAAAGGCTGCTCCCAGAACTCCCTGGTCGTGATGCTGGCAGGCGCCATTAATTTTGACATGGCGGCCATTTAAGAAGAAGCCCTTGTCTGAAGTGAAGACTGCGTTTTTAAAACCGCAGTGCTGGGAAGTTTCATCGAGGAGTTTTCCTTCGGCGTCGAAGAGGGAAGTGGTAAGTGTGTAAAAATACGGGTCGTTGATGTCCCAGAGGTGTGGGGCAGTTACAGAAAACTCGCCGTCGCCGGAAAACTCGGCGAATAATTTGCCGTCCGGCCCGGTGATTTTGTGTTCAATAGAGATGTCATTCCTCCCCTTCGCAGCATAGCTGCTCGGAGACTCGCTTAGAATGCTCCTCTGAAGCATTCTATCGGCTTGCAGCCGCCGCTCCCTATGTTTCGGAATCTCTGTATTAGATGCTGAAACAAATTCAGAATGACATACTTCTGCTGAAATTTTTACCTTCCATTCACCATCCAGTTTTTCTGCATCTACCGGCAGGGCGCTAAAGTAAACGCCGTCACTAACAAGGTGCACTGCGGGACTGTTAATCAAAAATACATCGCGGATAATTCCCGCTCCGGAATACCATCTTGTGTTACAGTTCTGATAAACCACAATCACAAGAATTTCATTTTCGCCTTCGTGGATTAATGAAGAAATATCAAACTCAAATGTCGAATAACCGTACTTCCACTCACCGGCCTTTTTTCCGTTTACCCATACAGCACTGTTCATATAAACTGCTTCAAAACGAAGGGCGGTGTGGCGGCCAGCAACTTCTTCGGCACTCAGCGTAAAAGTTTTCTTATAAAAGCCCACGCTGTTTTTATAAAGTTCCTTTACATGATATATCTGCCAGTCGTGAGGAATTGTAACCGGCCTGTAGTTTTGATTCTCAGAAGCATCAAGAAACTGATCTGGAAAAAAAAGGACAGGGGTACCGTCCTTATACATAGTTTTTTCATCAAGTGGTAGTTCAAAAAACTGCCAGCCGTTATTAAAAAGAGTTTTCATAAATCAAAATTATAGTAAGGAATTTATACCGTGGGAAGTCGGGAAAATATACTATAAAAAATTATGAAAAGATTTCAGGCATAACTTTAAGAGCTGCAGCAAGAGCGGGAAGCTTATTTGTTGTGTCTTTGCCGGTCGATTTTTTTACGGCTCGTATTAAGATATTTTTAGGTGTGTGTTCCATATCAATAAATTCAAGCATCTGAACTTTATAATTCTGCTGCTCAAGCCATTCGCCGCGCAGGGCATCTGTTACAAGTGAACGGAATTTTTCCCGGATGATTCCCCATTTTAATAGAGGTCTTAATTCAGGAGGAATTTCAGAAGCTGTCGCTTTGTCCTGTTTCTGGAGCTGAGTGTTTATCTGATGCTGGCAGCAAGGTACGCTTAAAATTGCACGAGCCCCGCGTTCAACGGCATATTTTAAGGCGTAGTCGGTAGCAGTGTCGCAGGCATGAAGTGTGATTACTATATCAGGATTATGCTGGCCGGAGTAATCTGCAATGTTTCCTGTATGAAAAATCAGATTCTGCAGACCAAGTTTTTTTGCCATTTCGTTACAGTAGGTGATTACTTCTTCCTTGAGGTCTAAACCTTCTATTTCGCAGGGAATATGACGGATTTCTGTAAGATAATAATGTACTGCAAAAGTAAGGTAAGATTTTCCGCAGCCAAAGTCTGCAATACGAAGAGGCTGACCGGATGTTGTTTTGTCTGTAAACTCCGGAAGTATATCATCAATGAATTCGAGAAAGCGGTTTATCTGGCGGAACTTGTCGTAGCGGGAAGAAATAACCTTGCCTTCATCATTCATAATTCCAAGCAGAACCAGAAAAGGAACAGGTCTGCCTTCGGGTAAAAGGTAATGTTTTCGGTGGTTGAGTAGACCGTAGGTCGTATCGAAACCACCAGCAGGCTTAATCCTTAAATTTGTGGTTTCGATACACTCGCGTTGCTCGCACTCAACCACCGGTGTTTTCAGTTTCTTTCTAAGCTCAGTAGTCTTTCCCTTTTTTATTTGTAAGCAGAATGATTTCTTCAGTATCAGTTCGGGTAACAACGTTTTTAAAGGTGATTCCAGAGTTAGCTTTCAAAAAATCTTCAAGTTCACTTTCAGAAAACTTCCTATGAAAAACCTGAGTTTTAGTAAACATTTCAGCCTGGTATGAAGCCCCGTCAGCCGCATTTACAGCCCGGATCTTAATCTTCTGATAAGCCCGCCCCAGCAGCTTTTCCACATCCCCGGTAGGCTTCGATAGTGTCACGCTAATAGTCATATTTCTTCCCGCTTCTATTTTCCCATATAATAAAATGTATCAAACACGTTAATTGAAAAACTCCATCCCGGAGTGAAAAAAGAGCCTTGACAACATCATCCCCGTTGGCAAGGCTCTTTTTTCGCGTAAGGGATGGGTTTTTCAAGATGTCTTTGTTTATTCAATTTCAGATACATTTTTACACAGGGCTTCCGCATTATAAAACAAAATTCTGAAAACTTGGCATCCGGTCACGGCTTCGTGGTACAAAACCGCGCAATAATGCGCTACACGCTTTTTGTGGTATAGAAACTATTACACCTGCCGCTTACGCGGCAGCCACAAAAAGAGTGTTTTTGTACCACGCCCCGCTCCCTCGCGCCAAAATTACGTAAATCTTTTATAATGCTGAGGCCTTGCATTTTTACTGTATACTATTTTAGTAAAAAATGATACATTTTATTTTATGGGAAAGTGTATTGTTTTTGTAAATCAGAAGGGTGGCGTTGGTAAAACCACCTCCGCAATCAATATCGGCGCATATATCGCGCTTGCCGGAAAAAAGGTTCTTCTTGTAGATTTTGACTCTCAGGGCAATATGTCCAGCGGTGTAGGCGTTTCAAAGGATAAGCCTACCATTTACGAGCTGCTTGCCGGTCAGGTAGAAGCAGAAAAAGCCATTAAAAAGACTTCTGTAGAAAACCTTGATGCAATAAGTGCATCTATAGACCTTTCGGGTGTTGCAATTGAGCTTGCAGATCAGGAAGACCGTGAATTCTACCTCAAAAATGCACTTGAACCACTTAAGGCTGTTTATGATTATATTCTGATTGACTGTCCACCTTCCCTTGGGATTCTTACACTTAATGGTCTTGCTGCCGCAGATTCGGTTCTTGTTCCTATGCAGTGTGAATACTTCGCTCTCGAAGGTATTACTCTTCTTTTGCAGACCGTTCAGAAGGTTCAGAAGGGAATTAATCCGGAGCTTAAAATCGGTGGTATTTTCTTTACTATGTATGATTCCCGAACCCGCCTTGCACAGGATGTTGTAATGCAGGTTAAATCATATTTTAAGGATGTTGTTTTCAATACAATCATTCCTCGAAACGTTCGACTTTCAGAAGCTCCATCTCATGGACTTCCTATCTGTAAATATGACCCTGAATGTGTAGGGGCTCGCAGTTATGCAAAGCTTGCAGAAGAGGTGATTCGCCGTGGCTAAAAATGCATTAGGAAAAGGACTTGGTGCACTTTTGGGTGAAAACCCTGCTGCACAGGAAGAAGTCGCAGTTTCAACAGGTGCCTCAGCGGCATCTACCGGAGGTCTGCATTCAACCACCTTAAAAAGAACAAAGATTCCTGCCGCAATCGAAATGAAAGAAGACGGCTCTATGTGGCTGGATCCGGCTCTTCTTAAGCCGAACCCAAAGCAGCCTCGTATAGAGTTTAATCAAAAGCAGCTGGATGAACTTTGCGAATCAATTAAGGCAAACGGAATCCTTCAGCCAATCATTATTGAAGATGCAGGTGATGGTCAGTTTTACATTATTGCCGGTGAACGCCGTACCCGTGCCGCTAAAATGGCAGGGCTTACAAAGGTTCCGGTTCAACTCCGCAAGTTCGATGAGCAGCAGAAGCTGGAAATGGCACTTATCGAAAATATTCAGCGTGCCGACCTTAATCCTATTGAAGAAGCTACAGCTTATTATAATCTTATTCAGATGGGCGACCTTAATCAGGAAGAGGTTGCAAAGCGTGTTGGAAAGGCCCGCGCTACAGTTGCAAATGCAATTCGCCTTTTGAAGTTGCCTGGTGATATTCAGCAGGCTCTTGTTACCGGGCAGATTACTTCCGGCCATGCACGAGCCCTTCTTATGGTAAAAAACGATGCCGACATGCGCGTAATGTTCGGTAAAATCGTTGGCAGCGGACTTTCAGTTCGCGAAGCAGAGGCTCTCGCTGATACTTACAATGGTGGTGGCCGTGCTGCCAGCAAGAAAGAAGAAAAGAAAGCCCCTAAAAAAGATGCAGATGTTCTGGCCTTCGAGCAGGAGCTCAGAAATATTTTTGGAACCCGCGACGTCAGTCTCAAAGGCGACATAAACAAAGGTTCAATTATAATCGGATTTGACAATAAAAAAGACTTCGATAGAATCTACGAAGTCTTGATGAGTAAGAAATAAATGCCTTCCGGTGGTTGAGTGATGCGAAGCATCGTATCGAAACCACCATTTTTTTTGAAAATTATACAATTTTTTCTCAATTCTTTTTCCTAAAACATCAATGTCTTGTCTATATTATATGCAGGAGGACTATATGAAACCATGTATGTATATAATTCAATGCAAGGACAATTCATATTATGTTGGCAGCACCACTGACCTTCCAAGAAGAATTGAGGAACATAAACAGGGAATGGGGGCTGAATACACAAAGTATCGATTACCAGTCAAGCTTGTTTATTATGAAGAATGTCTAAGTATAAAAGATGCATTTCTTCGAGAAAAACAGGTTCAGGGATGGAGTCATAAAAAGCGACAAGCCTTAATAAACATGAAATATGAATCATTAAAAGGATTGAGTAAAAAAGAGTTCAAAAAAAAGGTTAGGTAACTCTTTGGTGGTTTCGATACGGCTTCTTCGAAGCCTACTCAACCAACGGTAACACAGAAAATGCAGTGGTTGAGTAGGCCGCAGACCGAATCGAAACCACCAGAATTACGGTAGACGCCCGGTGGTTGAGTGATGCGAAGCATCGTATCGAAACCACCGGAAAGAGTAATCACATTTTAATTCAAGCCCAAAAAAGCCTTACAGCACTCGTACATCTGGCTTATATCTTCCTTGCTGGTGATTTCCCATGGAGCGTGCATGCTTAAAACTGCAACGCCACCGTCGAGTACGTTCATTCCGTATTTTGCAGCGTGGTAGGCAATTGTTCCACCCCCACCCTGGTCAACCTTTCCAAGTTCAGCCATCTGATAAGTAACATTTGAGTCGTACATTGCGGCGCGGACCTTAGCAATAAATTCTGGATTTGCGTCGCTGGCACCAGATTTTCCGCGGCTTCCTGTGTACTTCTGGAAGGTAACTCCGCCACCCAGCATGCTTGCATTTTCTTTGTCGTAAAGGCCGGCGTTCATTGGATCATAAGCTGCATTTACATCACTTGAAAGCATATTGGAATTAGCAAGACAGCGGCGTAAAGTAAGCTCGCTGTAATTTGCCTCTGTAAGTGCAATTATTTCTGCAGTCATATTTTCAAAAAGGTTAGATGCCATACCAGTTGCGCCGACACTACCAATTTCTTCTTTGTCTACACAAAGGCAGCAGGTTGTTCTCTTTCCGGCATGAGCCTCGAGCATAGCAGCCACCGAAGCATAAGCGCAGGAACGGTCATCCTGGCCATAACCGAGAATCATAGAGCGGTCAAGTCCCATATCACGGGCTTTTCCGGCAGGTACAATTTCAAGCTCTGCAGATTCAAAATCTTTTTCATCGATTCCGTACATCTCTTTAAGAAGGGCAAGTACTGTCTTTTTGCTTTTTTCCTTGAGGTCTTTCTTTTCTTCTTTTGTGAGATTTTCATCTTTTGGAGAAGGTGAAACTGAACCCATGATTACGTCTAAATCTTCTCCCTTAATAAAATCACTTGCTTTTTCTTTAAGCTGTTCCTGAGCAAGGTGAGGCAAAATATCAGAAATACAAAAAACCGGTTCATCATTATTTTCACCTATAACAACATTTACAGATTTTCCGTCTTTTTTTACAACAATTCCGTGAATGGCAAGCGGCAAGGTTGTCCACTGATATTTTTTGATACCACCATAATAGTGGGTATTCATGTATGTTATGCAGTCTTTTTCATAAAAAGGATTCTGCTTGGCATCCAGACGAGGTGAGTCGATGTGGGCGCAAAGAATGTTCATTCCCTTTTCAATAGGCTCAAAACCGATTTCAAACAGAGCAACAGCCTTATTCATTTTTGTGACATAAACTTTATCGCCCGGACTGAGTTTTTTGAATTTTGAAATGTCTTTATAGCCGTTTTTCTGGGCCATTTTCAAAATCTGTTCTACACATTCTCGTTCGGTTTTACCATTATTCAAAAAGTTTTTGTAATCTACGATTAATTGTTCGTTCACTGTAGTCTCCTTATTATTTTCTTTTAATAGAATCTCTTTCAATAATTTTGCAGTCAACAAAGCTTTGCTGGGCTTCAAAATTATCAGGATTATTAATCTGATTTAAAATAAGCTCTGCAGATTTGCGTCCGATTTCTACAAGCGGAATTTCTACTGTTGTCAGGGCTGGTTTTAAGAATTGTGACATTGTACGGTTATCAAAACCTGCAACTGAAATATCTTTTCCTGGAACAAGTTTATTCTCATAAAGATAATCATAAACGCCGGCTGCCATAAGGTCGTTAAAACAGAAAATTGCAGAATAATCAGAGCCTTTTAAAAGTGTTTGTGCATTCTGATGTCCGCTTTCTGCATCCCATTTTCCATATACAATATCTTTTTCATTTACAGAAAGGGCGTTTTCTTGCATTGCCTTTTTAAAACCTTCAAGACGTCGTTCTGTATGAATATTATTTTTTGTACCGGCAATTACAGCAATTTTTTTATGGCCGTTTTTTATAAGATGATTTGTAATATCGCAGGCAGCTTTTACATCATCAAATTCTACAGAAGAAAAACCAGGTTGTTCAGTAAAGGCATAAGAAATAACAAGCGGAATATTCAATTTTTCCGGAATACAGGAAATGCATCTTGCATGACCGGCAACGTAAATTATTCCATCAACTTTAATAGATTCAAATTCATCAATTGCCTGCTGAACAGAATCTTCGTAGCCCTTGTTATGATACCATTTGGTTCCCCATTTTGAATAAAAACGAAGGTTTTCAAGAATAGCTTTGTATTTATGCTCATCAAAATAAGCCATTATACCATCAATGATTCCTGTGGAACTGAATTCTGTAAGATCATCAATTATGATTCCTACAGAGTTTGTTTTACTGGCACGAAGTCCTCTTGCCATATAATTTGGACGGTAACCGGTTGCCTTGATTACTTCAAGAACTCTTTTTTTGGTAATTTCAGAAACATTTGATTTTCCATTGAGAATATTTGAGACAGTAGTGATTGAAACAGAACATTTTTCTGCTATTTCTTTTAAGGTAACCATTTGCTACCATTATAGCGTTACAAGTAGACAACTGTCAAAATGTACTGTAATATGTATTTTATGAAAAAGATAATGATTTTGATATTTACTTTTCTTTTATCAGCATCGCTTTGGGCTCAGTCTGCAGACGTTATAACAGATATTCTTGATACAGAAGAAGTTACTCTCGGCCAGGTATGCTATCTGACAGCAGTTCAATTAGATTATACGGATGAAAGTTCTTCATACGAAAATGCAGTAAGCGTAATGCAGGAAAAAGGTCTTTTAGCATCCTCGAAAAATGAAAATCAAAATGCTGAAAGTGCAGTTTCTGCTGTAGAAGTTGCATATTTATTTTCAAAGTTGTGGACAGTAAAAGGTGGAGTTATGTATAGAATTACAAAAGGTTCACCACGATATGTTTTTAAGCAGTTTCAGCGCGATGGTGTAATAAAGTCAACAGTTGATCCTTCGTCTCATATTTCAGGTACAGAGGCACTTTCAATTTATACGGCTTGCGTAAACACTTACAGCGATTTCAATATGTCAAGTGTTTCAATGGAGGAAATGTAAAATGAAAAAAACAAAAAAGACCTTCATTGCTCTGTCCCTGTTATTCAGTTTTAGCCTTCCTTCTTTTGCACTTTCATGGAGCGGTGTAATTGATAACACAACAAAGTTTACAGAAAATCATGATTTTTCAGAGCCAGGGCTTGAACAGTCTAATGGAGTGTATCTTTCATTACGAACTCCGCTTTCAAAAAAAGGTTCCCTGGTTTTTGATGCAGAAGCCCTTTATAAATATAATCTGAAGTGTGCATTCAAAACAAATACGTCAAGTTTTAAGAATATTGTTGATTGTGATTTATTCAGATTGTCTGGTTTGTGGAAACTGGGAAACGGCACGCTGAATTTTAATGCCGGACGTTTCTTTGTAAATGATTCAAATGGAATTGTATATAATCAGATTTCCGATGGTTTACTGCTTTCTTATACTGCAAGAAAGATTGATTTTAAATTTTATGCCGGATATACAGGCCTCTTGAATCGTATGAATGTTTCTATGACAGAGAATGCACTTGTATCAGAAGAGAATGATAATTTTTACAGACTCTGTCCACAATATATTCCGGTTTCTATAGATTTCAGTTATAAGAGTCTGTTCAATAAGCATACACTCGGAATTCAGGGAGAAGCTTTCTTTCCGCTTTCAGAGAAACTTACACAGAAAACCTATGGAAGCCTTTATTTGAAAGGTCCTGTAGCAAACTTTGGTAGTTATGATGCAAGCTTTACTCTTGGAGTAGTAAAGTTTGAAAAGATTATGCTGGATGCAAAAGCTGATTTTAATTATTTTGTTTCAAACGGAATGATTACAGCGGGGCTTGAATATCTTTCATCTGCCAGTGATAGTATGCTGGCATTTACATCTATTACCAGTAGAACTGTGACTAATGATTCATTGTTTGCAGGCGGAATTATTCCTAAAGTTGCCTATATGTATGCCAAAGGTAAGCTTTATGTCTCTGTTACAGGAAAAGGAATTATTGCTATGTCAGATAATAACACTAAGTTCCATGGTATTGATGCATCTGGAACCGTAGTTATTAATGTTTTCAGTGATTTGCAGATTTCTGGAATTCTGGATGCCTTTATTGGTTTTTATGAAGCAAAGAATGCAAGTAATTATGCGGCAACTTTAAAAGCTGCCCTTCAGTTCTAAAGCGGAGGAAGAAAATGAAAAAAATCCGATTTCTTTTAATTGCTTTTTTAATTAGTGCAGGAGCTGGTCTTTATGCTGCTGATGCATCAGTTACTTTTGTAAGTGGAAAGGTAGAAGTTCAGCGTGGTACAAAATGGGTTCCACTTCAGAAGGGGGATACTTTAGCAAAGTCTGATACAATAAGTACCGGTTTTCAGTCTGAAGCCAAAATTAAACTGATGGATTCGGTATTATATCTGGGGCCGGTAACAAGAATAACGCTGGAAGAACTTGCAACAAAAGGAAATACAGATAATGTAAATGTTTATTTGAAAACAGGAGCTGCCCGTTCTCAGGTAAAACATGTTGATAATAAACGTGTAAATTATCAGGTTCATACTGCGGTAGCGGTTGCCTCTTGTCGTGGTACAGACTGGATAATTGATTCAAATAATGTAATTTCTTGTTTAGAAGGAATTGTTGCTGTTTCTGCTTATACTCCACCTGCAAACGATAATGACGAAGCTTCTGAAGATTCAGATGAAAAGGATGGTAAAGATAAGTCTAAGGACGGCGAAGAAGAAACCGATAGTGATGATGAAGATGGAGATAGTGAAGAGGCAGCAAGTCTTTCTTCCGATGATGGAATTCTGCTGACAGCAAATTACACTTTACAAGTTTCAGATGACGGTGTTGTTTCTGCACCTGTAAATACAGTAGTAAAAAATGCAAATAGTATTATTACTTCTGTCACAACAGCCGCTGCACAGGGTGTAGTTAATCCTGCTGTAACTGGAACCCCGGAAAATCCTGTAGTAAAACCACCGGTTACAGAGCAAACAGGTACAGTTATTGTAACACTCGAATTGAATTAGAAGACATAATAATTGAGCATAATTTCAGTTAAAAATCTAAATTTTAAATATCCGAAGAGTAATAAGTCGGCCCTTTTTGATGTTTCTTTTGGCATTGAAAAGGGCTCTTATGTTGCCATTGTCGGCTATAACGGTTGTGGAAAAAGTACTCTCGCGCGACTTTTGTGTGGGCTTGAATTGCCCGAATCTGGTTCGATAGAAATCGAAGAGAACAATAGAATTGGTATAGTTTTTCAGTCTCCTAAAGACCAGCTGGTAAGTGGGGTTGTGTCTCGTGATACTGCCTTTGGCGCTCAGAATCTGGGGCTGGCAGCAGGCGAGGTTGAGCTTCGTGTAATTGAGTCTCTGAATATTGTTGATATGCTGGATAGAGCTTCGTCTTCAACGTCTGCGCTTTCACTTGGGCAAACTCAGAAAATTGCATTGAGTGGAGTGCTCGCTCTTCGTCCGGAAATCTTGATTCTTGATGAAGCTGTTTCAATGCTGGATCCTTTGTCGCGTAGTGAGATTCTTGAGTTTCTGCGTTACTGGCATAAATGCGGAAATACGATTATTCAGATTACTCATGATCTGGAAACACTTGCTGATGCGGATACTGTTCTTGGAATGGAAGATGGCCGGGTGTTCTTTTACGGAACAAAAAATGCTTTTATGGAAGATGAGGCGAATGTGAGCCGGATTTGCGGAACATCACTTCCGAAAAATAAACGCAAAAAAAATATTTCTGAAAATGAAATTGCTTTGAGTCTGCGCGACCTTTCTTATGTTCATGAAAAATCGACTTCTAATGAACCATCTGGTGGTGCAAAGAAATCAGGTGCAGATAATAAAGAACACGGTATATTCGATATAAATCTTGATTTTTATAAGGGGAGTTTGACAGCTCTTACTGGTGCCTCCGGCGCGGGTAAATCAACTTTGATGGAAGTCTGCGCAGGGCTTATGAAAGCGGACAGCGGTTCTCTTTATTGTCGGAGTTCGCAACGTCCTATCATTGCCCAGCAAAATGCACAGGCGGCGCTGTTCGAGTCGTTTGCTGCAGATGATGTTGCCTTTGGTCCACGTAATCGTGGTATCTGTGGAGCAGAATTAGAAGAGATAGTTGAGCGTTCTATGAATCAGGCGGCAATTCCCTTTGAAAAGTTTGGTGAGCGGCATACCTTTGAGCTTTCGGGTGGAGAACAGAGACGTCTAAGTATTGCAGGTATTCTTGCAATGAATTCAGATGTGGTTATTTTTGATGAACCTACGGCCGGTCTGGATAGTCCTTCAAGAGATGAAATAATGGCTTTGCTAAAGAGGCTTGCAGCTGAAGGAAAAACTGTAATATTCAGTACTCATAAACGTGATGAAGCTGATTTTGCAGATCGTGAAATTGTGATAAAAGATGGAAGAGTCGAGAGTGACAGCTTAGTGGAGGTTGCAGAAAACAATACTTTAGTTTCAGATGATTATGCCAAACTTCCTCCAATGGAAATAGCAGGTTTGATTATGGGGTTAAAAAATCTTTCATCAGGCCTTTCCCGTTCAAAACAAAAGAAAAAGTCTCCGGTAGAAAAAATGCCGCCTATACTCAGAATACTTTTGTTTATTATTCTTTTTGCTTTTTCGCTGGCTGTGCGTCCTGTATGGCTATGTGGCGTTGCACTTTTGACAGGTATAATTTATTGCCTTTTCTGCGGCTTTTCTATCCGACGTCTGTTTAAAAGCAGTTTGAAGATACTTCCATTTCTTTTGTTTTTCAGTATCTTTCAGATTGTTTTCCATCCGGCTCTACCGGACGAGATTCGCTTTACAAGCTGGAAGTGGTTTATGATAACTCCGTCAAAACTGCTTTTCTGTCTTGCGGCAATTTTACGAACAGATGCTGCTCTTGCCTGTATTTCAGCATTTTTTATTTCTACTCCAGAATACGATCTTATGGACGGATTAAAAATCCTGCTGCGTTTTATGTGCTTTTCGAAAAAGCTTATCCGTTATGTAATTTTAATTATAGAAGTAATTTTCAGATTCATTCCTCTACTGGTTGATGAAGCTGTTGCAATTTTAAAAACTCAGGCAATTCGAGGCGGCTTAGGAACAGTTGAAGGTAAGCTTGCAAAAATCAGGGCAGTGATACCATTGATTGTTCCGCTTGTAATTCAGACAATTAAACGTTCCGAAGCGCTTGCAGATGCTATAACAATGAGGTGTTTTAAATGACAAAAGTACACGGATTCAAAAATGATTTTAAGATTTGCCCTATGTGTGGCAGTAATAAAATAGAAAATCATGGTAACAGAAAATGGATGTGCCCGGACTGTGGCTTTGATCTTTATAATAATGTTGCTACAGCTGTTGGACTTATAATTCAGGATAAAAATAAAAATGTACTTTTTGAAGTTCGGGCAAAAGAACCTCGCAAAGGTTTTTATGCCCTACCGGGTGGTTTTGTTGATTTTGATGAAAGTGCAGAAGAAGCTGCTATGCGAGAATGTCGTGAAGAAATTGGAGTTGAAATTGATAATGTAAAATATTTATGCTCAGCTCCCAATACTTATGAATACAAGAATCTGGAATATAAAACCTGCGACATTTTTTTTACAGCAGATTTGCCGCCTCAGTTTGAATCAATCGAAGATTTTATAAAAAGCCTTAAACCTGAAGAAAGTGAAGTTCTAGGCTTTAAATCTTTTCGGGTTGCCTCCCTGGATGATATAGAAAAAATTCCACTTGCTTTTGAGAGTGCACGTATAACGCTTAAAAAATTTCTGGAGAAATAAAATGAGTCTTAAAACAATTATTTTCGCAGTAATTCCATTTTGTCTTATGATTATCATAAGTGTCGGCATGCCTTTTTATAGAATTAGTGTTATGAAAAAGGCTGGAAACAAAGTATTTGCGCTGGCAAAAAAGAATCCTTTTTCATCATATTTTACAACAGGAATTGCCTTTATCCTGCTGCTTTTAACGGTAAAAATAGATTTCGGTCGACTTAATTTTGTTATTCCCTTGTGTGGTGTTTTAGGAATCTTCATAGCTACCCGCGAAAGCACCTTTTATCCTGTGAACGGCATTTATGAAAATCTTATGATAGTAGGCTCAGACATTTTCTGGTATAAAGATATTGAAAAAATCTTAACAGAAGAAGAATCTAATCACCCTGACTACATGATTATGATAAAACCCAAAAAAGGCCGCACCCGCCAGTTCACCTTCGACAACGCCAACGAAGCCACCGAAGTCCTCGCTATACTTAAAAAGAAATGTGATTAGTATATAGAAGAAGATTTCGAGTTTTAATAAGTGTTAGAATCGGTTTATTACTGCTGTGGAAAATACCCGGTCAAATAGATGGGCGGAGTGGAAAAAACACATCAGGCTGCATCGAGGGGTTTTGGCGCTTAGCCATAAAAAGGATTCGAGGATTTTCGCTTGCGAAAACCGCAGAATCCTTACGCAAAAACCAGCTCGCCCGCAGTCTGATGTGTTTTTTTCACGGGAGCCCATCAAGATTTCGGATAATTTTTTTTCACAGGAGTAATAGACCGATTTCTAGATTCCTATATTGACAATCCTATTATTCTTCTATATATTAAACATACATTTTTTGGTGTGGTACCCAAGCGGTAAGGGACTGGTCTGCAAAACCATCATTGGTAGGTTCGACTCCTATCCACACCTTCTCTGGAGAGTTCCTGCAATCCCGCAGGACGCCGAAGGGTTAGGAAAGCTTTCTACATATTTCTGTAAGAAGTTTCTGATATCTCAGGCATAAGGGACGGAGCAATATAAAATATATACGTTCTGTTTTACTCTTTAGGGAGCTGGTTTTTGAAAGCCAGCTCTTAATTTTTTTAAAGGGGACAAACAACATGTTTGAACAAATCCTAAACACTATCGACGACATTGTATGGGGAATCCCGACAATCGCCCTTATTCTTGTTACTGGTATCGTAATGACTATTGCGACACGCGGTATTCAATTTACAAAGCTTGGACGTGCATTCAAGAGCATTTTCAAGGAAAACGAAGGAAAGGGAGAACTTTCTGGTTTCTCTGCTCTTTGTACAGCTCTTTCTGCAACAATTGGTACTGGTAACATCGTAGGAGTTGCAACTGCTATTCTTGCCGGTGGTCCAGGTGCTCTTTTCTGGATGTGGGTTGCAGCTCTTCTTGGTACTGCTACAAAGTATGCTGAATGTATGCTTTCTATTAAGTATCGTGAAGTTAAGGAAGACGGCCATGTTCTTGGTGGACCTTTCTATGTAATTGAAAAAGGTATGGGTAAGAACTGGAAATGGCTTGCTGTTCTCTTTGCAATTTTCGGAACTCTCGTAGGTCTTTTTGGTATTGGAACCTTTACTCAGGTAAACGGTATTTGTGGTGCTATTCAGAATGCCTTTGATGCTGATAAATCACACATTGCTTTCTCTCTCTTTGGAAATGATTATACATGGGCTACAGTAATTGGTGGCGCAATCATAACAATCGCAACTGCCCTTGTTGTTATTGGTGGTTTGAAGAGAATCTCTAAGGTTGCAGAAAAGGTTGTTCCTGTAATGGCTGTAATTTATGTATTCCTTGGTGTTTCTGTAATCATTATGAATGCTACTCGTGTTCCTGCTGCTTTTGCTTTGATTTTCAAGGGTGCATTTGGTGCAGATACTGGTGTTAAGGCAATTGCCGGTGCAGCTGCCGGAACAATCATCCGTATGGCTATGCAGAAAGGTATTGCACGTGGTATCTTCTCTAACGAAGCTGGTCTTGGATCTGCTCCTATCGCCGCTGCTGCCGTTCAGACAGACGAACCTGTAGAGCAGGGTATGGTAAATATGACTGGTACTGTAATTGATACTTTGATTATCTGTACAATGACTGGTCTTTCTATTGTACTTGCTGGTGGTGATGTATGGAACTCTGGTGCAACAGGTGCAGCCCTTACTTCTCGTGCATTCTCAGCTATTCTTGGTGGTGACAACATTTCTGTTCAGTTCCTTTTGATGCTTTGTCTCGTATTCTTTGCATTCACAACAATTCTTGGCTGGGACTACTACTCAGAAAAATGTCTTGAATATTTGACTGGCGGAAATATGAGTGTTGTAAAAGTTTACCGCTGGCTTTACATCATTGCAGTTGCTATTGGACCTTACATGACAATTTCTGCTGTATGGACAATCGCTGATATTACAAACGGTTTGATGGCTATTCCAAACTGTATTTCTTTGATTGTACTTAGTGGTCTTGTTGCTAAGGAAACAAAGGCTTATTTCGATAAATATCCTAAATTAGCCTAAAATCGAAGAACCGTTAAAAAACGGGCTGCAACAGCGGCCCGTTTTAGGTTCATCGAAAGAATGGCTCAGAGGCAAGCTGTGCTTGCCGACTTGCTAAGATTCCCGGGTCAAGCCCGGGAATGACACATAATCCCTACTTCCTAAAAATCCTTCTTTCTGATATATTAAAAGCATCCCACTATTTATTAAGAGGTCCAATATGCCTTATACAGAACCAACAAGTCTAGCGATTGTTGCGTGTCCTGGTGGCGAAGCTTTCGCCAATGAAGTCATAACGCACCTTAAACACATGTACAAACACCGCTTCACCTTGAAGAACGATGTATTGTCTAAGCGTTATGAGCTGAGTAAAGAAGAGCTTGTGAACAGAATCAATCTGCAGAACGATTTGCAGACGTCTGATCTGTGCATAAGAGGTGCTACGGATAAGTATAGACCGCCGGTGTTCAAGGTGAACGCTCGCTTTACTTATTTTGCCAATGGTGAGGTGAAAACTGAGTTGTTGGATACAGTCCGCGGAAAAGATGTATTTATTTTCCAGGATGTTGAAAACCACGAAGTTCTTTCTCTCAATGGCGGTGCTAACAAGGTAAAAATGTCTGTAAACGATCACCTTGTTTCGCTGCTTGTAACGATTGATGCGGTGCGTATTGCTGGAGCCGAAAAAATCACTCTGGTTGTTCCGGCTTATCCTTATGCAAGACAGCATAAACGTAAGGGTCGTGAAGGTCTTACTGCAAGTCTTCTGGCTCATGTTTACGAAATGCAGGGCGTTGACCGAATTATTACTCTGGATATCCATTCGCGCGAGATAGTAAATGCTTTCTCACGTTGTAATCTTGATAATCTTCATGCCAGCTACCAGATTATCCGCGAGCTTTCAAAGATTGTGGATTTGACTGGTAAATCAGAAGATCTTGTAATTGTTTCTCCTGATACTGGCGCTATTGATAGAAATAAATTTTATGCTTCTGGATTGAAGCTTCCGCTTGCTATGATTTACAAGGAGCGCGATTATTCAATCGTAACTCAGGATGCTCATTCTACAAACATTAAGTCTGTTAAGCTTTTGGGTGATGTAAAGGGTAAGGTTGCCTTCCTTGCTGATGATATGCTTGGAACTGGTGGAACTTTGCTTAAAGCTATGGAGTTCCTGAAAGGTCAGGGTGCGACAAAGGTTATTTGTGCAATTTCCCTTCCTTTCTTTACCGGCGATGCTATCAAGAACTTTGATGAAGCTTACGAGAAGGGGCTTTTCTACCGCATTATTGGTACTAACGCTGTTTACCACGAAGAGCTTTTGAAGCGCGAATGGTACATCAGCACTGATGTAAGCGGCCTTTTTGCAAACGTTATTACCCGTATCCATTATAACCAGTCGCTCAGCGAACTGCTTGATAATAGAAATATAATCGAGAAGGTTGTAAAGCACGAGTAACAGATTGTCGGGCATGATCCGCCAATGAATAAGTTGTCATGGGGATGACCAAAAAGTTTACTTCCTAGTGTCATTCCGAACTTGTTTCGGAATCTATAGGCCTAGATATAGTGTAGATGCTGAAACATAGGGAGCGACACTGCATAGCAGTGTAAAAACAGTCCAGTGGACTGTTTTTAGCGAGTCTCCGAGCAGCTATGCTGCGAAGGTTCAGCATGACGATACTTTTTGGACAGCCCCATCTTTTTATATGATAGATACTATTCTTTGTGTTGACATAGGAACGACTTCTCTAAAGGCTGGCTTAATAACTGCATGCGGTGAGGTTGTTTCTTTTTGCTCCATTCCATTTGACGAACCTCATGATCGTTTTATTGCCTGTTCCTGGTATGATGTTTTTTTGAAGGCTGCCGGTAAACTTGTGCAGCAGGATGTTCAGGTAACCGGAGTTTGTATTTCGGGAAACGGCCCGACGGTTGTAACAGAAAGCGGGCTTACTTTCTGCTGGAATGAAGATACTGGTGCAGTGGCAGAACTTATTCCTGACTGTGCCCGTTCTTCTCTTTTTATTCCAAAAATACTTTCAATAAAAAATCAGTTTCCTGAAGTATGGAAAAAACATGAAAAACTTTTTTCCGGACCGGAATATCTTATATATCTTTTGACAGGGCAGGCAGTTACTATTCTTCCGGAAGAGCGTTTTGAAAAAGCTTACTGGAATGATGAAATGCTTGAAGCCTGCGATATTAGAATAAATCTTCTTCCGCCTTTTGTAAAACCTGGCGATAAATGCGGTTTACTTGATCTTGATGATTTGCAGCAGCAGGGGCTTTCGTTTACAGAGAATTGCCCTGTAATTGCCGGTGGCCCGGACTTTATTGTCGCTCTGATTGGAACCGGCACTCTTGTTAGCGGACGGCTCTGCGACCGTTGCGGAAGCTCTGAAGGACTTAACTTTTGTACTGATAAGGTTTTGCATGGAGAAGGTTTGCGCATTCTGCCTTCTGTGATTCCGGGGCTCTGGAATGCTTCGTATCTGATTCCGAACAGCGGAGAGCTTTCTGAAGATGAACGGCTTGCTGAGGTTGAGCGTGGTATTAGTTGCCTTAAACAGGCCGCTTCTGAGGCTGGTGTACAGTTTCCTTGTGAGATGGCTGTTACCGGCGGACAGACTAATGATGTACTTTTGCTTCGTGAAAAATCGGAGCGGCTTGGTATGAAAATATTGCGTCCAGCGGACGAAGGAAATAAAAGCCATTTTGTTCATAGTGAACTTATGGGCGATGCTTGCGCTGCCTGTTTTGGACTTGGGCTGCACGACTCTTTGCAGGATGCTGTGGCGCAGATTGTGAGACTTGAACCTTATAAGGGTGCTGTATGAAAATCTATAAAATTCCTTCTGACCTTCGTGCCTTTATTTTTGATATAGATTCAACCTTGTATACGAATCAGGCTTATGCCTTTGAGCAGGTAGATTGTCAGGTTCGTCAGTTTGCTAAAGAACGCGGCATTTCTGCAGATGAAGCTCGCCGTATGGTTGCTGAATACCGCAAACAATTTGCAGCAGAGCATAACGGCAGTAAGGTAAGTCTTGGGAATACTCTTCTTTCTTTTGGAGTACCTATTGAACAGAGTGTACAGTGGCGTCGCGAGCTTCTTGAACCAGCTGATTTTCTCAGACGGGATGAAAAGCTTATTGACGAATTGAAAATTTTGCAGAAAAAATATCAGCTGATTTGCGTTACAAATAATCCAGTGCTGCCGGCGCGAAAGACCTTGGATGCTTTAGGAATCTCAGAATTTTTTCCTGAGATTGTTGGACTTGATACCTGTTTTAAGTCTAAACCTGCTCTGGAGCCTTTTGAGACTGCGGTAGAAATACTTTCAAAATCATCAGAATCTGGAATAAAAGCAGAAAATTGTATTGCAATAGGCGACCGCTACGATATGGATATCGCTTTACCTCTAAAAATGGGTATGGGCGGAATTTTGGTAAATGGGGTTGAAGAAGTATACCAAATTCATAAAAATGTGTTATAATAGTAGATATAATGAAGACCAGGCATTTTGTTTCAAATATTGAACTGACCAATAGCGGAAATCTTTCTCTTTTCTTTCTTGGAACTGGTAATGCGTTTACAAAAACTGCGTTTCAGACAAACCTTCTGATAATAAAAGGGCAGGATCATCTTTTGGTTGACTGCGGAACCTTGTGTTCTTATGCCTTTGAAAACATGTATAACGGCAGAATCACAGATATTAAGAATCTGCTTTTGACTCATCCTCATGCTGATCACATTGGAGGTGTTGAAGAACTTGCTCTTGAAGGAAAATATATCACTAAAAGACTTGTTAATCTTGTTATAACAGATGAGTTTAAGAAGTGCCTGTGGGAAGAGTCTCTGAAGGGTGGTATTCAGTACAGTGAAGAAGGCGTAATGACTTTTGATGATTATTTTAATCAGATAAAGCCTGTTCGTATTCAGAAAAAACCTTTTGAAATGTTTGAAACAAATGTTGGAAGTATAAACATTAAGCTCTTCCGGACACGTCACGTTACTACAAGAAAAAAATCCTTGAAAAAATCTCAAATTTCCTATGGATTAATTATTGATGACCGTATATTATTTACTGCAGATACACAGTTTAATCCGTCGCAGTTACAATTCCTTCTGGATAAATACAAGAAAATCGAAGTTATTTTTCATGATTGTGATGTTATGGGCTATTCTCGCGGTGTCCATGCTGCTTATGATGAACTGGTTACATTGCCAAAGGAAATAAAGGAAAAGACGTTCCTTTCTCATTATTCTGAGGCAGTTAGTACAATTGATGCGCTGGTAGATGGGTTTGCCGGTCTTGCTAAGCATTGGGTGTACTACGATTTTGATTAGACCCAGTAGCTCAGTTGGATAGAGCGGGGAATTGTAAAATGCTAAAAACTTCGCTGCCGCAAAGTTTTTTTAACGCATTTTGCTATCGTAATCCCTAAGCAAAAGGTAGTGCGTTCGAATCGCAAATAGAAATGCGACTCGAAAAATTAAAGTGTAATTAATTAGGCTCCGTAGCTCATCTGGATAGAGCGGTTGCCTCCTAAGCAACAGGTAGTGCGTTCGAGTCGCATCGGAGTCATAGCTCAGCTGGATAGAGCTTTTAAATAAGTAAAATGCTAAAAACTTCGCTGTTGCGAAGTTTTTTTAACGCATTTTGCTATTGTACGCCTAAGCAAAAGGTGTGCGTTCGAATCACATCAGAGTCATTTTATAAAGAAAGCCGAGGTGTACCTCGGCTTTCTTCTTTTAGAATAATCCGTGAATTACTCCGTTGTCGTCAACATCTATGTTTAGGGCGGCTGGGGCTTTTGGTAAGCCCGGCATTGTCATAATGTCGCCGGCAAGGGCAACTACAAAGCCTGCTCCTGCATACAATTGAACGTCGCGAACTGGGAAGGTGTATCCGCTTGGAGCGCCAATGAGTTTTGGATCGTGGCTGATTGAGTTCTGAGTTTTTGCGATACAAACCGGAAGTTTGCCGTAGCCGGCATCTTCAAAAGTCTTGAGTTTTTTGAGTGCAGCAGAATCAAATTCAACGTCAGCGGCGCGGTAAATCTCTTTTGCAATTGTGCGGATTTTGTCTGCGAGTGGAAGGTCCAGCTCGTAAAGCGGATGGTAATTTGCCTTTCCGCTGTCTGCAATTTCTGCAACAGTGCGGGCGAGGTCTGCGGCTCCTTCGCCGCCTTTTTCCCAGCCTTCGCTAAGAACTGCTGTTGAACCGTTGTCGCGGCAAAGCTTTTCGAGCAGCTGGATTTCTTCATCAGTATCAGTTATGAATTTATTTACGGCAACTACAGCAGGGAGACCAAACTTTGCAACGTTCTCAATATGAGTCTTGAGATTTGCAAAGCCTTTTTCCAGGGCTGCTGTGTCCGGTTTTGCAAGGTCTGCTTTTGCAACACCACCGTGCATTTTAAGGGCGCGGATTGTTGCAACAATTACTACAGCTGCTGGCTTGAGGTCTGCTGCTCGGCACTTGATGTCTAAGAACTTTTCTGCACCAAGGTCTGCGGCAAAGCCTGCTTCTGTTACAACATAGTCGCCGGTTGCAAGAGCACACAAAGTTGCGTTTACACTGTTACAGCCGTGGGCAATATTTGCAAAAGGTCCGCCATGAACAAAGGCCGGATTCTTTTCCAGAGTCTGTACAAGATTTGGTTTAATTACATCTTTTAAGAGAGCCGCAATAGCGCCAGTGCACTTGAGCTGGCCAAAGGTTACGTTTTCACGGGCATAATTCTGGCCGATTACAATGCGGTCAATGCGCTCTTTAAGCTCGCTGATTGTGCGGCTAAGGCAGACAATCGCCATAATCTCACTTGCTACTGCAATAGAGAAGTGGTCTTCACGAGGAACTCCCTGAAGGCGTCCGCCAAGACCTATTGTGATATTGCGGAGGGCGCGGTCGTTGAGGTCTACACAGCGTTTCCAGGAAATAGTGCGCGGGTCAATTCCAAGTTCATTTCCCTGCTGAAGATGATTATCAATAAGAGCTGCAATCAGGTTATTTGCAATTGAAATTGCGTGAATATCGCCTGTAAAGTGAAGGTTGATATCTTCCATTGGAACAATCTGAGCATATCCGCCGCCACAGGCACCGCCCTTTACACCAAAGCAGGGACCAAGACTAGGCTCACGAAGGGCAACAACAGTTTTCTTTCCTATGCGGTTGAGACCATCTGCAAGTCCAATGCTTACGGTAGATTTTCCCTCTCCGGCCGGAGTAGGGGTAACGGCTGTTACAAGAATCAGCTTGCCAGGCTTGCTGGCAGCCTTTTCCTGCAAGGCGCGAAGTTCTTCAAAAGTAATTTTTGCCTTGTAAGGGCCGTAGTTTTCAAGCTTGTCTGCAGAGATTCCAATTTTAGCGGCAACTTCAGCCACCGGAATCATCTTATTTTTCTGAGCGATTTCGATATCTGTCATTAAAAACGTCCTTGTGATTTTTTCACAGATATTTTAACTGATTAGTAGGGTTTTAACAAGTAAGGGGAAATATAATGAGAATTAAACAAGGTTCCAGTTGTTGCAAATTTTGCAACAACTGGAAATAATCGAAAATCTAAAGATAGTCAGAGAAATTGTGGTGAAAAAATACACTGCAGATTTTAAATCTAGAAAAACAAACAGTTATGATATATACTTAACTTATGACTTTGGCAAAACCTTTTGTAAAATGGGTTGGTGGGAAAAGCCAATTACTAGAAGAAATAAGTGGAAAGTATCCTCAGACAATTAAAAAATACTGTGAACCGTTTGTTGGTGGCGGTGCTGTTTTATTTGATATTTTAAGCAAAAAACACCCATCAACTGTTCTTATTAATGATATCAACAAAGAATTGATTAACACATATTCACAGATTAAAAACAACTGTGATGGAATGATTTCTCAGTTATCAGAAATCCAGGCAATTTATAAATCACATACCTTGGAAGAAAACAAGGCATTCTTCTACGAAAAACGTCAGCGCTATAATGATTTAAAAGTTAATGGAAACGATGCTGAAAACCTTGAAAAAGCTGCTTTATTTATTTTCTTAAATAAAACTTGCTTTAATGGCCTATACCGTGTTAATTCAAAGGGACTTTTTAATGTTCCTTTTAATAATGCAAAGAATCCTCTTTTATGTGATGAAGCAAATCTTAGAGCCTGTTCACAGCTTCTGCAGAATGTAGAAATGCGAGTTGGTGACTATAAAGAATGTAAAGATTTCATAGATTCTAACACATTCGTATATATTGATCCACCATATCGTCCTCTAACTCAGACTGCAGCCTTTACCTCTTATTCAGAAAACGGTTTTACAGATAAAGAGCAGATTGAGCTTGGTAATTTTATTACAGAAATATCAAATAAAGGTGCAATGGTAGTTGCCAGCAATTCAGATCCAAAGAACTCTGATGTAAACGATGACTTCTTTGATAACCTTTATTCGAAGTTTGAAATTGAGCGTGTTTCTGCAGCACGAATGATTAACTCAAATGCAAAGAAACGCGGCGCAATCAATGAACTTTTGATTTCAAATATTGCAAGTGTATTTTAGAGGTTCTTATGGCAAAAAGAGATTTTCACACCTGGCTATCAAATTTCAGATATAGCATAGCTGACTTTGGTTATTACATTGATTTTAATAAAGTTTATAACAATGTTGAATCTATCAAGATTGAGTTGAATATTCTTAATTCTTTAATCGGCTCAAAAAATATCGAAACTGATTTCGAAAACCTGATTAAAAAGTATCCTGAAACATTAAAATGCATTCCAATCTTATTAGCTGTTCGTGAATATGAAATCTTTGCAGGTGAAAATGGAGATGTAAAACTCTATACCTTCAACAAACAGATAAACACAATTGAAGATTTTAAATTGTTTATGAGAAAGACAGGCCTTTTTGAACTTCTTTCAAATCACATTATCAACAATCTGTATGACTATGTTACAGGTGTTGAAACTGGTCTTGATTCAAATGGTCGTAAGAATCGTGGCGGTCACCAGATGGAAGATTTAGTTGAAAGTTATATCCAAAAAGCCGGATTCAAACGTGATGTAAACTACTTCAAAGAAATGTATGTTTCCGAAGTTGCTAGAAAATGGAATATCGATTTATCAGCAGTTTCAAATCAGGGAAAAATGGAAAAACGCTGGGACTTTGTAGTTAAGACAGATAATTGCATTTATCTCATCGAAACAAACTTCTACGGAAGCGGCGGTTCAAAACTGAATGAAACCGCTCGCAGTTACAAAACTATTGCAACAGAAATGAAAAATGTAAAAGGCGCAAAGTTCGTCTGGTTCACTGATGGAGCTGGCTGGAAATCAGCTGCAAGAAATCTTGAAGAAACCTTTGATGTTCTTGATGATATTTATAGCATCAACGATATGCAAAACGGAATTATGACAGAGGTATTTAAATGAGCGACCGTGAAATTCCAAATATAGTAAGAGGAAGAAAACTTATAATGCAGTTTCCTGTAAATGACCATTTTCAAATTGGAATTTTTCAAGGAACAATTTCAGACTATGATATCCTAATCAAATATAAACAACTCATAAATGGAAAATGGACACAGCCAAGAACTCCTAAACATATACATTGGGCTGTAGATATTTTAATAAAGCAACACGAAGAACCTGAAGCTACAGATAAATTTTTACAATTTTTGTTGAAACAATGGGAATCAATAACTCCTATAAAAAGTGAAGAAGAAAGAAATAAAATCTTGAATTTTGATTCATTGATGGATGAAGTAGAGATTGAATCAAGAAACTATGCAAAGCTTGCTGGTAAGGGAGAATATAGCATTAAGTTTCTTATCTTACTTACAAAGCTTTTAATGCTTCAAGAAAAAACAAATAGAGAAGATGCATATATGTTTAAGAATGTTTTGGATAAATTAAAAGAACATTCCGAAATCTTCTCGATTGTATCTACAGCTACTTTTAATGGTTTTGGTAAGTAGAGGTGGCTTATTTCTATTATTGCTTATTATCGCTCAGAAAATAAAGATTTTACTCTAGCAAAAGGAAACTGTCTGGAACTTCTTCCTAATATTAATCATCAATTTAATATGATTTTTGCAGACCCACCGTATTTTCTGTCAAATGGTGGAATCTCAGTTCAAAGCGGTAAACAAGTTTCTGTAAATAAAGGAGATTGGGATAAATCACAAGGATTTGAAAAAGATAACGAATTCAATCGGCAGTGGATAAGTCTATGTCGTGAAAAACTTACAGAAAATGGTACTATCTGGATTTCTGGAACATATCATAATATTTTCAGTGTTGCTCAAATGCTCAATGAATTAGGATTTCGCATCTTAAACTGTATTACCTGGGCAAAGACAAATCCGCCACCAAATCTTTCTTGCAAATTTTTTACACATTCAACAGAGTTTATTCTCTGGGCAAGAAAGAATAAAAAAGTAACTCACTATTTTAATTATGAATTGATGAAAGAAATTAATGGCGGAACTCAGATGCGTGATTTGTGGAGTTTGCCTGCAATTGCAAAATGGGAAAAGTCTTGTGGCAAACATCCAACACAAAAACCACTCCCTTTACTTGCACGAATAATTTTGGCCTCAACTCAAGAAAATGACTGGATATTAGATCCCTTTACAGGTAGCTCAACAACAGGTATAGCAGCAAGTTTATTAAACCGGCGTTTCTTAGGATTAGACCAGGAAGAATCATTTTTGGAAATATCTAAAAAACGTAGAGAAGAAATTAATGATATTAATACTCGATATGAATATCGAGAAAAAATAATGAAATATTCTGATAAACCTTTAAACGACATTTTTGAAGTACAAGAAACAGAACCTTATTATGGACCTGATTTGCCAATAAAATGAAATTGTAAGTTTGATGTGTAAATATTACACATCAAGTTTGAATATTTAAAATGTGAGTAAAACTAATTGGCAACTGTTGCAGAAAGTGCAACAGTTGCCAATAATCTAGAATCTAGTGATATTCAGATGATTTGAGGTGCAAACAATGCACCTCAAGTTATTGTAAAAGTTGTAAGTCTGATTCAGAGAGTTCTTTATATTCTCCAAGTTCCAGCGACTCATCGAGCTTCAACTGCCCCATTGAGATTCTTTTCAAGTAAACAATCTTATTTCCCACCGCCGCGAACATTCTCTTTACCTGATGGTATTTGCCTTCGTAGATTGTGAGATGGGCGGTGGTGTCGTTTAGCCAGGTGATTTGGGCGGGCTGGGCGGTGAAGCCTTGCTCGTTGTCTTCTGGGCCGACCTCGATGCCGCTTTCGAATTTTGCGGTGATTGCGGCCTGGTGGTCGGCAGTCTCCGGGTGTTCCAGTCCGCACAGGTATGTTTTACTGATATGCGATTTTGGCGAGATTAAGCGGTGAGTCAGCTCTCCATCAGTTGTAAAAAGCAGAAGTCCTTCTGTGTCCATGTCCAGGCGGCCGACTAAGTGAAGCTTGTCCTGCATGTATGGGGTGCGCAGACTGTCGTCCAGAAGGTCAAAAACTGTTTCGTGGTCGCCTTCTTTTGTGGAGCAGACGTAGTGCTGGGGCTTATTCATCATCAGATAGAGATTTTTATGAAGGTTGATTTCTTCGCCGTCTACGGAAATTGTGTCGTTTTCAGCGTCTACTTGAGTTGCCGGATCATAAGAGCGACTGCCGTTCACGAGAACTTCGCAATTACGGAGAAGTTTTCTTATATCTTTGCGCGAGCCAAAGCCTTCGTGAGCTAATAATTTGTCCAGACGTTCTTTTGACATAAGCTGTGTTCTGCGGTGGTTTCGATACACCCTGCGGGCTACTCAACCACCGTATTTTCAGTTTATTTTCTATCCATCAGCGGAACAAAGTCGCGCTCTTTTGAGATGTTCTTGTAAGCAGGTCGGTAGATACGGCCGCCGCTGACAATTTCCTCAAGGCGGTGAGCAGACCATCCGGCAATACGTGAAATTGCGAAGATTGGTGTAAAGAGCTCGCGAGGAATGTTGAGCATAGAGTAAACAAGACCAGAGTACATATCAACGTTTGCACAAATCTTTTTATCAGACTGGTGAACGTCCTGAATGATTGCAGGAGCAAGCTTTTCAATCAAATCATAAAGAGCAAACTCTTCGAGGAATCCTTTTTCCTTAGCCAGCTTTTTAGCCTTAGCCTTGAGAAGAACTTCACGAGGGTCGCTGATTGTATAAATTGCGTGGCCCATACCGTAAATTAAACCAGAGCGATCGCCGGCTTCTTTTGTTGCAATCTTTCTGAGATAGTTGCCGACTTCTTTTTCGCTTGTCCAGTCTTTTACGTTAGCCTTGATGTCATCCATCATTTCCATAACCTTGATGTTTGCACCACCATGGCGGCGTCCTTTAAGGGAACCAACAGCAGCAGCCATTGCAGAATAAGTATCTGTATCGGCAGAAGAAACAACGTGAACTGTAAGAGAAGAGTTGTTACCACCACCGTGCTCAGCGTGCAGAATCAAAGCAAGGTCGAGAATTTCAGCCTCAAGACGTGTGTACTGCTTGTCTGAGCGGATAAGGCGGAGGAAGTTTTCTGCAGTAGAAAGCTCAGGTTTTGGGTTATGAATAAAGAGAGATTTATTGTCGTAGTAGCGGCGCTTTGCCTGATAACCGTAAGCAGCCAGAGTAGAGAAGCGGGCAATCAGCTGAATACACTGCTTGATTACATTGCTTACGCTGCGGTTTTCAGGATCCTCATCATAAGAATAGCTTGCGAGAACTCCGCGGGCAATCTTGTTCATAATGTCGTTAGAAGGAGCCTTCATAATCATGTCTTCTGTAAAGTTTGCAGGAAGAACACGGCACTCGCCGAGATAGTTAGAGAATGCTTCGAGCTTAGTCTGATTTGGAAGCTCTCCGAAAAGAAGGAGATAAGCGCACTGCTCGTAGCCGAACTGCTTGTTTTTTTCTGCGTCTTTAATCAGGTCTTCTACATTGTAGCCGCGGTAAACAAGGCGGCCGGGAATTGCAATTTTCTTGTCATCTTTGATTTCGTAACCAACTACATCACCAATGCGTGTAAGACCAACGAGTACACCGGTTCCGTTTGCATTACGGAGGCCTCGTTTTACATCATATTGCGAGTAGAGCTTCTGATCGATAGGGTCGTTGTGGACAGCCAGTTTTTCCAGATTCTTAAGAATTGCTGCTTCAGATTTGTTAGACATCATTGCCTCCGTAATATAAAGAAATGCATAATTATGCAATAAAATTACATAATTATACGGATTATGTAAATTAAATTCAATATAAAATTTAAGAAATATTGTCAGAAAAACAGGGCAAATGCATAATAAATGATTTATGAAAAGTTGGCGCGAGGGAGCGGGGCGTGGGGCAAAAACACTCTTTTTGTGGCTGCCGCGAAAGCGGCAGTTAAATAGTTTCTATACCACAAAAAGCGTGTAGCGCATTATTGCGCGGTTTTGACCCACGAATCCGTGACCGGGAGCCATATTTTGAGGTGAAACTATTTATTATGTATTTGCCCCACGACCCGCTCCCTCGCGCCGGCTTTTTCGTGAATCTTATAAATGCGGAATTGTTCCACAGTTTTTATGGAAATTGTCGTGAAATTATGTATTTCCTTATATCACTAAAAGGTTGGGACTATTTCGCGAATCTCTCTGCCGGGGTTACGAACCAGACGGCTTCCATGGTGGTGTCGCCGTCGTTTTCGAGGACATGTGGGGAGCCTGAGGAAAAAGAAACGCTGTCGCCTTCTTCGAGGATGTATTCCTGGCCGGCGTAGGTGAACTTGGCGCGACCTTTGAGAACGAGGCCGATTTCGCGGCCTATGTGACCGAAGGAACCGTGGTGGGTGTGAGAGCCTGCCGGAATCTTAATAATGTAGGATTCAGTAGACTCTTCGCCGGTTGGAGATTCCGGGCGGGCCAGCTCTTCGTAGACAACTTCGTCTTCTTTTACGCTGGCACGGGATTCGGCGCGGATTATGTGAACCGGGCGCTTTTTGCGGTATTCTTCAAAAAGATATTCAAGATTGATGTCGAGAACATCTGCAAGGGCAAGTAGGGTGTCGATTGCAGGGGATACGTGGTTTCTTTCAATCTGAGAAACAAGACTTTCACTTACGCCTGCGCGCTGTGCAACAACCTTAAGAGTGTAGCCTCTATGCTCGCGAACCTGACGGAGTTTTTCTCCAAAATGGTAAGGAACTTTCTTTGAGCCAGTTTCTTCTTCTTTTTCAGGATTTTGCGAAGGTGTCATTATTTTGTTTCTCCTTATTTTCTGCGGTTACAAACTGGATAAAGTAGTCTTCCAGTGTCTTTTTTGGGCCTTCCAGATGCAGGCGGGCTCGCGAACGGGCATTGTCGCGGCGGATTGTATACATTGAGTAGAAGTCGCGGTAGTCCAAACCGGCATCGGCTTTAACATGCTCTCCGAGGAACTTTGAAACTTCATCACGCCCAATGGCTGGTATTCCTTTTGTTTTAAGTATCTGGCGCAGAGACTGAATCTGCTCGGTAGAAATACCAAACAAAAACTCTTCCATTGCCTGGGAAACTCCATCGTCTCCCATCTTTTGTTTAATAAAGTTAATCCACTGGTCATCCATCTGCATGGAAATAAGCAGAAGCTCACTTGTTCCCATCATAGTACCAAAGGCAGGGGCAAGCTTGCGGCGGGCAGTCCATACAGACTGAAGAATAGGCGCTACGTTTTCACTGGTTTCATCGTTCCAGTGTTCCCAAAGGAGCAGCAAAGAAAGGGCCCATTCCCGGCGGAATTCCATAGGCTGTTCAGTATCAGAAATCAGGTTCAAATAAACATCTTCAGCAAGAAGAGAGAACATAGAAAGAATTGTTTCTGTATCAAAGGCTTTGGAAAGCTTTTCAAAATCTTTTCCAAGGTGACCTGTGTATTTTGCAAAATTTGAAAGAGTGTGAGCCTTTGCAATAAGAAGGCTTTTTCCAAGAACGGCCTTTGAAGGAAGGCGTAGGGTACGGTCTCCGGCATCCTGGTGCTTGATGAGTGATTCAATAAGGGTTGTGCGGGTACGGGTGCCGCCTGCAAGTTCTGAGCGTTCAAGAAGAGAAGGAAATTTCGAAACTGAGGAATCAATGGAATTTAAGTCCATAATTCGGTTTACGAAGGTTTGATAGTGTTCCTTATCATTTTCTTTTGTGTAATCTAAAAGCTGATTAATGAGACCATTCTGGCGTTCGGTAAATGCACCATTATTGTCAGCGTTTGTATTTTCATCTTCCGCTGAGTGATCGAGAAAGGAATTTATATCTACCTGTTCAAATTCTTGAGTGCTCATTTTATCTGGTCATTTGTTATCTAATTTTTTTAATTATATTAAAGGGTTTTATTTCTATTAAACTCAGTTCTTCTATTATAAATCATATTTTTTATTTGTCTAGCCGATAATTAAAAATAAACTGTCAAAAAATGTAGATTCCGAAAATAATCCGGAATGAATCTGCGAGGGTGAAAATATGCATAAAAAATGGATTCTGATAACTTTGGTTTTTATGATTGTTCAGGTAGTTTTTGCACAATCAGATGGTTCTCAAACCACCTTGTATACAGCAAAACAGCAGCAATTGAGAATTACAGCAGGAAATGTACGTCTTGTGCGTGATGAAAAGAATGGCGGCTATCATCTTTATGTAAAAAAGCTGCCAAATGTAAATTCCATCCTTTTGACAGAAACTACAAAAGATCCTGAAGGTAAGAGTGATAGTTATGCTTATAGGGCACAAGAATATAACAGTATAAATGGAGATGAAATCCGTTATCTGGATGGTAAGAAACTTGAATCTGAGGGTGCAAAATACAGCCTTGTGGATTCAACTCCGGAAAATACAAGTTTTTTTGGTCCTGCATTCCATATTTATATTCCGGAAACAATTGTTTACGGTTATGAATGGTCTCGTAACGGCCAGATTACGATAGGAAAGGGAACTTTTATAAATATCCGCTCTTTTGAAAAGCCTTATGCAGATTATACCGGCGATTATATGGACAGTCCTTTTATGTTTGATTTGAAGGTGACAAAGCGGGTGGTTAAAAAGCCTGCTCCAAAAGTTCAGCCAAAGCCTGACCCGGAGCCGATTAACGAGCCGGAACCTGTTGATGAACCAGAAACTGTTCTTACGGATGATTACAATCCTGTTGCAAGCGAAAAATTTAAAGAGTTTTCTGATGACATCATTTATTCAAAAGGTCCGGAAACTATTATAGAGGATATCCGGGGACTTCTTGCTGATATTGAAGATAAAGATAACTTAGACCTTGTATTTGCGATAGATGCCACCGGAAGCATGAAAAATGATCTTGATAAGCTGAAGACCGATATGTATCCGCTTTTGACAGAGCTTTTTGGTAATACTCCTGGAGCAAGAGTTGGACTTCTTTTCTATCGTGATTATGGAGATACCTTCAAATATATGGATTTACCGGTAAAGGTATTTCCTTTTACTTCGAATTTTACAAGCTTTTCAAAGAATCTGAATTCAATTCGTATTTATGGTAAGGAAGGCGGCGATATTCCTGAGGCAGTTTATGAAGCTATGTATGCTTCCTGCGAGTTCTATTCATGGCGCAATACAGCTCAAAAGAAAATAATTCTTATTGGGGATGCCGAACCACATCCGACTCCTCGCGGAATCGGCAGGTATTCAAAAGATTATGTAATGGGAATTGCCGAAAGCAGAAAAATAAAGATACACTCAATTCTTCTGCCAAAGGATGATTAAAATCGAAGAACCGTTAAAAAACGAGCTGCGACAGCAGGTCGTTTTAGGTTCATCGAAAGAACATCACAGAGGCGAGGCTATGCGAGCCGACTAAAATAGAAGAACCGTTAAAAAACGAGCTGCGACAGCGGGTCGTTTTAGGTTCATCGAAAAAAACGTCTCAGAGGCGAGGCTATGCGAGCCGACCTGACGGACTTTTTTATTTCTTCTTTGTTTTAAGTTTTGATTCTGGAATCTGGCTTAAGCTGATGTTACAGAGTTTTTTGTATGAGCCGGGAAGGGCAGCTCCAAAATTATCATAGATTTCAAGAATCTCATTAAACACTTTGTATGCTTTGTCATATTTATGTTGAGAAAGATATGCTCTTCCTAATTCGTATTTTGCTTCTACATATATAGACGCATCTGAACCATAGCGGTCAATTACAGTGTTATAACAGAGCTCTGCTGATTTATAATCAGAAACTGCGGCATAATTCTGCCCCATCTGAATTATCTGTGCAGAAGTTTTACCTTCTGGAACTTCCTTAAGTGTTTTACAAGAAAACAAAATCATTGATGATACAAAAAGAACTGCAAGTGTAATTAATTTTTTCATAGTTTGACAAGTTTACCTCAAAAATTAAGTCTGATTCAAGTGCCTGAAAAGACTGGTTAACATTGTACCCTGAATCTGATAAAATAACAGTAATGAAAACATTAGTTAAAACGCTTATACTGCTGTTGTTTATAATTGTACTTGCCTCTTGCGCTACAACGAGTGCGGGCGATACACATATAGAAAAAAAACAAGGACAGAAAAAGTTACTCTTTGAAGACTGGAAATACAAAGGCTTTGGACAGAAACTCCCTGACTGGGTAGAAGCAGCTTATCACAATAAAACAGATAAAATAATTCACTCTGATGGGGAACTAAACGGAAAAGAGCTTTTGATTTTACGGGGTGAAGGTATAAACAGTGATCAGGCAGAAAGAAATCTGGAACTGGCAGAGAGCGGAATCTCTGAAGAATATACTTTTTTTGATTCAAGCTGGGTTAGAATAGACGCAGGGGAATATGTAGCCCTTGCAATTTATTATAAGGAGACATTATGAAGGTTTTAGTAATTGGTGGTGCCGGATATATCGGAAGCCATGTTGTAAAAGAGATGATGAAGGCAGGACACGAAGTTACTGTATTTGATAATCTTTCAAGCGGACTTCGCTGCAATCTTTTTCCAAAGAACGGCTTTATTTATGGAAACATTTTGATTCAGGCAGATATTGAAGCTGCTTTTGCCCAGGGCTTTGATGCATTTGTTCACCTTGCTGCTTTTAAGGCTGCCGGTGAGTCTATGGAAAAACCTGAAAAATACAGCGTAAACAATATTACCGGAACAATTAATATTATGAATGCCGCTGTAAAATATGGCTGCAAAAAAATGATTTTCTCTTCTTCTGCTGCAGTTTTTGGTGCTCCTGAATATCTTCCTATGGATGAAGATCATCCAAAGAATCCTGAAAATTACTACGGATTTACTAAGCTTGAAATTGAACGCTTTATGGCCTGGTATGACAAGCTTAAGGGAATGCGCTTTGCGGCTTTGAGATATTTCAATGCTGCCGGTTATGATCCTGATGGAGAAATCCGCGGCCTTGAGCAGAACCCTCAGAACCTTTTGCCACGCGTAATGGAAGTTGCAGCCGGCATGAAAGAGGGAATGAAGGTTTTTGGAAATGATTATGATACACGCGACGGAACTTGTATCCGCGATTATGTTCATGTAACAGACCTTGCACGTGCTCACGTTATGGCACTGGATTATATTACAAAGAACGACAAGAGCCTTACAGTAAACCTTGGAACAGAAAAGGGAACAACTGTAAAAGAAATCATTGAAGCTTCACGCAGAATTACAGGTAAAGCAATTCCTGCAGAAGATGTAGAGCGCCGCCCTGGTGACCCTGCCTGTTTGTATGCAACTTCTAAGCGTGCAAAGGAACTTCTCGGCTGGGAGCCAAAATATTCTGATGTAGACACACTCGTAAAAACTACCTGGGAAGTGTACAAATAATGTGGTTTCGATACGATAGGTGCTTTAGCACCGTACTACTCCAACCACCGGTGGTTGAGTGACACGAAGTGTCGTATCGAAACCACATACTATAGGATTCTTATATGATATCTTCACACGATTTTCTGAAATCTAACAAGCGCGAAATTGTTGCACTTGAAACTCTTCTTACTTCTATTCCTGCCATTGCACCTGAAGGTGGTGGCGATGGGGAATCAAAGAAAGCTGATGCTCTAGAAGCCTGGTTACGTGATAAGGATTTTGATAAAAATGGCTGCACAATCGAACGCTTTGAAGCTCCAGACAGTCGTGTAAGTGCAGGAGTTCGTCCCAGCCTTGTTGTTACAATTCCGGGCCAGGATGATTCTCAGCGTATATGGGTAATGGCTCATATGGACGTAGTTCCTGTCGGCGACCCAAAGCTCTGGCTCACAAATCCATGGCAGGTTGTTGATAAAGATGGCCGCCTTTATGGACGAGGTGTTGAGGATAATCAACAGGGGCTTTGTTCTGCTGCCTTTGCCGCTCTTTATTATATTAAAAACGGTCTTAAGCCGGCTCACACTGTAAAACTGCTTTTTGTTGCCGATGAAGAAAACGGAAGTGAATATGGCGCAATCTGGCTGATTCACAATACTTCACTTTTCCGTAAAAACGACCTGGTTTTGATTCCTGATGGCGGAGATAGCGAAGGCTGTACAATCGAAATTGCAGAAAAAAATCTTTTGTGGCTGAAAGTTCATGTAATGGGAAAGCAGACTCACGGAAGTCGTCCAGACAGCGGTGCAAATGCATGCCTCGCCGCCTGCGCCCTCTCTCTAAAACTCAACGGCCTTGAAAAAATATTTGACTGCCGTGACCCGCTTTTTGAGCCGGATTATTCAACCTTCCAGCCTACAAAACGTGAAAAGAATGTGGACAGCATCAATATAATTCCGGGAGAAGATACCTTCTGCATGGATTGCCGTATTCTTCCTTGTTACAAGCTGGCCGATGTACTGACAGAAGTAGACAAGTGTTGCTGCGAAGTAGAAAGCCAGTACGGTGTAAAAGTGGAATATACAAGTCCTCAGAAATCAGAAAGTCCTGCGACTCCAACTACAGCACCTGTTGCCCAGAGACTTGCAGCGGCCATTAAGAAAGTTCATGGTATAGATGCAAAATTCATAGGAATTGGTGGCGGCACCGTTGGCGCAGAACTTCGCCGTGAAGGAATCGACGCCGTAGTCTGGTCGACCCTTGACGATCAGGCCCATCAGCCGAATGAATACTGCATAATAGAGAATCTTATTAAAGATTCTGAAACTTTAATCGAATTCTTTGCGAACTAATTTAATGGTGGTTTCGATACGATAGGTGCTTTAGCACCGTACTACTCCAACCACCGGTGATTGAGTGCCCGCGAAGCGGGCGTATCGAAATCACCTTACCTTCAGGAATACACCCATAATCGCACAGGTAATCAGCAGCTGGAGAATCATAAACTTCAGCAGAACCTGAGTTGGTGACCAGCCGCGGTTTTTGCGCATGTGGTCGTGGAGAGGGAATCTGATTGTTTCAAAAATTTTAATCTTAAAGAAGCGGAGAAGGAAAACCTTAAGAAGCCCCATTCCTCCGTTTATCAAAATAATCGAAGAAGTTGCAAGAATGATGAAAGGGTTTCCGCTAATCATTACACCAACGCCGATAAAGTAACCAAGGGCGCGGCTTCCGGCATCTCCCATAAGACAGTGGCTTGGGAAGGCATTGTGCCAGAGGTAACCCATTACAACTCCGGCCATTGCCATAAGCAATACAGCCCAGTTTGCACCTGCCGGAAGATGCTGAATCAAAAGATAGGCTGCAATATCCTTGTGGCCAAGAACAAAATAGAAAAGAATACCGAGAGTAAGCAGGGCAATCAAAACAAGAGTTGAAGAAAGTCCATCTACACCGTCAGTACAGTTTGTTGTATTTATAGAAGCCCACAACATGATGGTACAGATTACTATGTATACAACTGGATTTACTGCAACTTCATTTGCAAAGAATGGAAGCCAGAAATGAACAATTCCATCCGGAGAAATCTGTTTGATAGAAAAATAAAGAATAAATGCTGTTACTACGCTGATTATCAGGTCGAGAGCACCTTTTAGATATTCTCCCCAGCTGGCTGTACTGCGATCATCAAGAAAGCCTGTGAGCATTGTAATCCAGGTAAGAAGTACAATGGAAGCACGGGTCCAGTTCATAGGACAAATCAAAAAACAGATTATTACAAAAATAGTAATGAAAACGATTCCGGTTCCGGTTGGTTTTCCTTTTGCGGCTTCGGCATTGTCTTTTAATGTGAATTCACGACCACGATCCTGTGGCAGAATGTTATAGAATTTTGGAATCAGTTTATAGGCAAGAATGAAACCAAGATACAAGGCAAGAGTTATGAGCACTGCATAAGATGTAAGGAGTCTTGCAGGCCCCCAGTAATTTTGTAAGTAAAGACCAAGATAGTAAAGCATTTAAAACCTCTGTGTTATCAATTAAAATGAAAGATGTGTCATACCGGTAAAAACCATAACTACACCATGTTCGTTACAATAATCTATAAATGCATCATCTGTAGAAGTTCCACCAGTCTGCAGAACAGCTTTTACACCACTGTCTATCAGTTTTTTGGTAGATTCACAGAATGGAATTGCTCCATCACATACAAGTACTTCTCCAAGATTGCTTGTGTCTATGTCGTGGCTTATTCCAAGCTTATCGCTGTAAACGCCTTTTGCATATTCCTGGAATTTCATTGATTCGAATAAAACTCCATCGATTGCTCGTTTTTCAGAAGTACAACCCTGGGCGATTCCACAGATAGAATTCTGTTTAAGAAGAACCGCAGAGTAGGAACGAGCTCCCATCACAAGAAGCATTCCGAATACCATTTCGTCTGTTTGAATTTGAGACGGACGGTTTTTGGTGCGAACCTTCCACTGATTAAAAAGTGTAGAATCCTTTGTCTGAACAAGAAGCCCGCCGTTTATAAAGTGAAGATCAAGTTCTATATTAGTTACCTTGAAAGAAGGCACAAGCTTTGTTTTCTTATTTTTTGAAAGAATCTGTTTTGCTTCAGTTGTAAAGCTTGGTGCGACGATGGCTGCAAAGTTTCCCTTTACAATTTCTTCGGCAGCTTCTGTATTGATAACTGCGCTGCAGGCAAAAACTGTATCAGTTGTCATAACAGAATCATAGGTAAAAGTTGCCTTAAAAGAATCAAGTACATTTGTTGCATGGGATGCACCAAGAATTGTGCCAAACTTAACGGCCAGAGAAAAAACTGTGCCTGTGAGAGGTGTGAACTGAGTTGTGAATTCATAACCGTCACTGTTTGTACTTTTTACCGTAGGCTGATTCTTTAAAAGTGTAAAAAGCGTGTTGATTTGTCTCCATGCATAAGAAATATCATTTACCAGAGTATAAGGTAAATCCTTTCCCTGATATTTCAAGAAATTTCCTACAGAGCCTTCTTCAGACGGAGATTTATACAGAAAAGCTGCCTGTTGAGCGTTCATTCCGCAGTGAAGGGGAAGTTCTTTCTTAAAAGGTATCATCATATAGTTCATGAACTGTTCGTTGACTTTAGAACTCTGAAGAATAGAAGCAGAAAGCCCTGCATCATAAGCAGAAACAAGGTTCAGCGCTTTTGCTGCAAGATAAGTTCTGAAATCTTTAGAAATACTTCCAGTCCTGATTTGAATCATCGCTTCCTTATAATCATCAGGATCTGTAAGAATCAAAAGATTTTCATAATTTCTGAAAGCATTGCGAAGCAGGGTTGTAATAAAAAAGTTTTTAGGACATAACTGATTGTCGAATTGCTTGGAGACTATTGCTGTGTTTATTGAAGGCAGAACATTCATGCAGATGATATAGATGTTGTTTTCTTCTTCATCAGGATGAGAAAGATAGGTTTCATCTTCTTCATGATATTTGGTAAGCATTACCCGTCTTATAAGTTTTGAAGTGTCTGCCATAAAAATATTGTTTTCCGACAAGGCACTTTCTTTTGTTACGGGAATTTTCTGCTTTTTAAGAATTTCTTCTGTTTTATTTGCAGAAAGAATAGTCCATCCGTCAGATACAAGAAATTCGGCAAATTCTACGAGTTTTTCTGTGTTTTCAACATGAATTACAGCTCTCTTAGTCATAACTTTATTTTATCAGAAAAGAAACTAATTGAAAATAGACAAACAAATATTGTAAAATATAGGAATATGAAAGCTGTAGCAAAAAAGTCTGTTCTTTCAGGTCACATTACTGTACCTGGTTCTAAAAGTCATACAATTCGTGCGCTTATTCTTGCCGCAATGGCAGAAGGCACATCTCATATTTCAAATCCTTTACCAAGTAATGATTGTCTTTCAACTGCCGCTGCTGTAAAAAAAATTGGAGCCGAGGTTGATTTTGGTAAAAATGAAAACAGCGGAGTGTGGACAGTTCATGGTGCGGGTTCTTCCATTCATTTGCCAGACAGTCCGATTGATGTAGGAAACTCCGGTTCGCTCATGTATTTTTTGTGTCCGGTTCTTTCTACCTTGAGCGGAGAATGTACCTTTACTGGTGACGAGTCAATCTGCCGCCGTCCTGTAAATCATCTTGTAGATGCTCTCTGTCAGTTTGGAGCAAATGCAAAATGTCTGAATGGAGGCGAAACTCCACCCTTCAGTTTTTGTGGTCCGATTGATGTAAATAAGAAGCTTGTTACAGAGGGTGCTCTTTCTCAGTATATCAGCGGCTTTATGATGGCAGCTTCCAGACTTAACGGTACTCTGAAAATGGAACTCTTAAATCCAAAGGAAACTCCTTATCTTACAATGACAAAGCTCTGGCTTGAAAGTGTGGGAGTTCCGGTTGAGATTTCTGAAGATTTTAAGAATATTTCAGTAAAAGGGCCTGTGGCATTTAAAGCCTTTGATCGTGCTGTTCCTTCTGACTGGGAAGGAGTTGCTTTTCCTCTTCTTGCTGCTTTGATTTCTGGAAGTGAAATTACAATTGATAATGTTGATGGTTCAGGCAGTCAGGGTGATGATAAAATCGTTGAAGTTCTTTTGTCGGCTGGTGCTGATATCGAATGGAAACGTGAGGAAGAAAAACTTGTTGTTCGGGGAGGATGTAGACTAACTACCGATAGTTTGCCAGGAAAACAGCTTGAAATAAATATGTCCGCTTTTCCTGATGCGATATGTGCTCTTGCAGTTGCGGCCTGCTTTATTGAAGGTAAAACTGTATTTACTGATATCGATATTTGTCGTAAAAAAGAAACAGACCGAATAAAGGCAATGACAAGTGAACTTACAAAACTGGGTGCCCATATTGTTGATGAAGGAGACCGTCTTGTTGTTTATGGAGATGGCGGTCTGAGCCTGCATGGTGGCGAAGTTGAATCTTATAAAGATCACCGCATTGTTATGTCACTTGCCTGTCTTGGACTTGGATTAAAAACTGGAGAGAAGGTTATTGTAAATGATGCAGAATGGTGTAGTGTAACATTCCCGCGCTTTTTTGAAACTATGAATGAAATCGGGGCAGGTTTTGAAGTTGACTGAAAATCCCGAGTTCCTCCAGAACCAGCTGATCACATACATTGGAAATAAACGAGCTCTCCTGGATTTTATCGGTGAAGGTGTGCGCGAAGTACAGAAGCGTCTTGGCAGGTCGCAGCTCAGCTGCCTTGATGTGTTTGCGGGAAGCGGGATTGTGAGCCGCTACCTCAAACAATACGCATCTTCGCTAACTGTAAACGATCTTGAAAAATATTCCTGCATAATAAACCGCTGTTATTTAAGCAATAAATCTGAAATAAATATAGAAGAGCTCCAAAAACTTCATTCTTCACTCTGTAAAAAAATCGACAGCAAAATGGCTTCATTGGAGAAGTCTGAAAAAGGATTCAAAAATGCAGGTTTTATTTCAGAGCTTTATGCACCTTCTGATGAAGAAAAAATTGAAAAAGGGGAGCGTTGCTTTTACACGCCATACAATGCCGCCTATCTTGATCTTGCTCGGCAGCTTATTGAAAAAGAAGTTGCTCCAGAACTAAGAGATTTTTTTATTGCCCCGCTTCTTTCAGAGGCTTCAATTCATGCGAATACAGCAGGAATCTTTAAAGGCTTTTACAAAAACTCAAAAACGGGAACCGGTCAGTTTGGTGGAAACGGGCGGAATGCTCTTTCAAGAATCCGCGGAAAAATTGAACTGCCTTTTCCTGTTTTTTCTGAGTTTGAGTGCCGCAGTCGTGTTTTTAGCAGCGATGCAAATTTGCTGGTGAAGGATGAGGCGGTTTATGAGCCGGAGTTTACTACAGACGGCTCTTTTGATCTCGCTTATTTTGACCCTCCTTATAATCAGCATCCTTATGGTTCAAATTATTTTATGCTGAATCTGATTGCAGAATATTGTCGACCGGATGTTCAAAATATCAGTTGTGTTTCCGGTATTCCACGAGACTGGAACCGGTCAGATTATAATAATAAACGTCGGGTTGCAGAAGTTTTTCTTGAACTGGTTCGCAATGTTCGTGCAAAATATGTGCTTGTTTCTTTTAATTCAGAAGGTTTTATTCCAAAAGATGAAATGATCTCACTGCTTTCTTCTTGTGGAAAGGTAAATGTTCTTGAATCTGAATATAATGCCTTCCGTGGATCTCGAAATCTGAGTGGCCGCGACATTCACGTAAAAGAGTTTTTGTTCCTTGTAGAAAAAAAATAAAAAAATCAGAAAATTTTGTACAAAATGTTCAAATTGTGACTATTTATATAGCAGGAGGTTTTATGAAAAAAAATCACTTGCTAAAGAATCTTTTATTAATTAATTTTTCCTTTTTATTTTTATGCTGCTGTAAAAATCAGCTTTCGCCAAAATCACTTTTTTCTGAGAAAGAAGGTGAACAGGAACAGTATTCTGATTTTTCTGGGACAAAAAAATCTCGTGTATCAATTGCCTGCTGGAATGTTCAGACTTTTTTTGATGCTGTTTCTGATGGTAATGAGTATACGGATTTTAAGAACTCATCAAAATGGACCAAAGAAAAATATGTAAAACGTCTGTCTAAACTTTGCGAAGTAATGACAATGCTTAATTCTGATATTATAGTTCTTGAAGAAATTGAAAATGAAGCTGTTGTTCAGGATATTGTAAACAGATTTACAGAAGGCGTGTGGGATCAGAAAAAATCCTGGCAATACGCCTGCTTTTCAAAAGAGAAGGATAGTGCCATAGGTTGTGCAGTTTTTTCCAGATTCGAGCTAAGTAATCTCACGGTTCATTCTCTGGATGTTCGGGTGCACAAAGATAAGCAGCCTTCGTCTCGTCCTCTTATGCAGGTTACGGCTCATATCGGGCAGAAGGAGCTTACACTTTTTGTTAATCACTGGAAGTCAAAATCAGGCGGTGAAGAGGAAACTGAAATCTGGCGAGACTGGCAGGAATCTGTTCTTGCACAGAGGGTTCATTCTATGTCCATAGAAGGTTTTGAGAAAAATCCAATAGTCATGTGTGGAGATTTTAACCGAAGCGTAGAAGATTTTACTCTTCAGAACGGAAGTAAAGCAAAAGAAGGAATAAAGGTTGTTTTGAGAGGTACAGATGGAGTTCTGGTGCAATCTGTTTCTCCCTGGCTCAGAAAAAATGGAAGCTTTACAACAGAAATAGGAAGTTATTTTTTTGATGGAAACTGGGAAAGAATAGACAACTTTTTCTTTCTTGGTGATATTGTTGTGAACAGTTTTGGTCCTGTTACAGAACCTCCACTTGCTGATGAAAAGTCTATTCCTCAAGGGTATAATATTTATACTGATTCAGGCTGTTCAGATCATCTTCCTTTGAAATGCGAAATTATAATTTAATTCTGTTTGTTATTTAAGGATAACCCAGGTTGCACCAGTACCGCCCTCTGCTTTTGATTTAGGGTGGCCGGAAGTTCCGCATCGTTTATCATGTTCAATGAAGCGGCGCACAAGTTCTCCGAGCACTGGATCAGAGCCGTGAGAATGAATGCCTTTACCGTGAATTATCATTACTTTATGAAGGCCTTGCTTTTTGCAATCACTTATAAAACGTTCAAGACTTGCCTGCGCCTCATCCTGATGAAGTCCATGAAGGTCCAGTCTTGCTTCCGGCTGCATGTTCAAAAGATAATTTCTGTCATAAAGTTTTGAACGGGACTCCTGTTCTTCTGCAATCTTATCCTTGTCGATTGTGCCATAACGGCGAAGCCATAACTCCATAGGATTAATCTGTTTTTCGTTATCAGCTCTTAGTCTGGCTTCAAAATCTTTTTCTGCTTTTCTTGCTTTTTCTTCGGCTGTCGGAGCATTTGCTTTTTTATGCGATACTTGATTTTTTCCGCTTTCCTTTTGTTTTTTTGACTGACTTTTCTGCATTGAATCCCATTGATTCAGAATATCGCCCATGTCCATTTTTATGCCCTCTCTATTTGATTAAAAAGATATCTTCTGTGCTGCACCATCCGCCAGATTCGCCGACTTCAATATAGTACCATTTGCCTGTACGTTCAAGAATCCGGACTCTAATGCCGCTGTCTATTTCTGAAACTGATTCTGCATTAATCTGTGGAATCGAATATATTTTACATCCGCTGGAAATACCATAATGCTCGTTTCGTTTTACGGCACAGAAAACAAGTACAGCAATTCCAATCAAAAGTAAAGTAGTAAAAATAAGAATCCGGATTTTGTGTCTGTTTCTATATGCAAAGATGATACAGATTGCGGATACAATAATCATGATGATTGCAAAATATAAGAAGAAGGTAGGGAAAATAGGATTAGGAGAAACTACAAGGCCGCATGATTCTTCAAAGTTTATACGCATTCTTCTGGCTTTTAAATAAAGCAGAAATTCATTGTGTTCTTTTGAGTAGTAGTTTGCAAGTGTGAGACATTCCTTGTCAGACATTGAAGAGCTTGTGTAAACAGGGCTTGTTTCCTCTTCCTGATAAAAAGCATCAGAAAAGATATCGATTTTGTTGTCCGAAATCTCATCGGCTTCTGATTCAACAAATTCGATTAAAAATTCCGGCAGAAGAAGCTCGGTTCTAACTCCATTATAACTGGTTGCTGTCAGATGAAAAACAGGAATTCGCTGAATTCCCGGCACAAGCCCGGTCCATTCAAATGCAGCAACTGGAATCAGGTCATGAGTGTAAGTACGCTCGCGGTAACGGACTTCTGCAAATTCAAATTCTTCGGTACGGGTAAAAATTGAGTCTTTTGGAATGTCCCAGCTAAACTGCATTAATTGTGTTGCATATTGCAGATTGACAGTAAAGTTCAGTTTTTTACCTGTCTGGATTTTTAACAAAGGCGAAGAATTGTTTGCTTCATCAGAATAAATAATTGTGCCATCTGTAAAAGTAAGAACAATTCGAGGGTTCATTTTTGCAGGATCGTCAGTTACTGTAATCGGATTAAACTCAATTGATCGCCTGCGGTTTTTAATCATTACAGAAACCGGCTTCAGATGATATGTTCCTTTTTTCGAAAAGTTGTACCATATTTCAATCGTTGTTCCATTTTTTTCATAGTTATCTGATTTACGTATTGTTCTGAAGGTGATATCAGATTTTTGTTCGGTAGAAAGTACCTGAACCTGAGATGAACGTGCGTTGGGAATAGTTACTGAAAATTTGATGTCGGTTTTTGTATAAAGGGCCTGCCCTTCATCCGGAGTAATTTTAAGCTGACGGATTTGTTCCCAGGAGATGGTTTGTGTAAAGGCCTGGCTGCTGCAAAATATTGCTAGAAGAATGACTAAAAGTCTTCTGCCAGATTTGATGAATTTTCTGATTCGCTGTTTTTCCATTGCTTCTGATCATTCTCCTTTATATGTTCGAATACGGCTTTTTCAAGGTTTTGCGGTGAACTTTCTTCCTGAGAAGCCTGAATCTGATTACTTTGATTCTGATGCCCTTTTGCCTGACTCTGCTGCATAGAAAGTTCAAGATTAATTTTTGCATCGATTCTGGAGCTGTCTATTTCAAGAGCCTTTTTAAAATAATTCTTTGCTTCCTCAAAATCAGAATTACGCCAGGCAAGTACGCCTGCATTATAAAAGGCTGAATAACGTACATTTGCAGGGGCTTCTTCTGAAATATTATTAAACTGTTCAAGGGCAGCGGTGTCTTCTCCAAGCATTATGTAAGCAGTGCCTAGATCGTAAAGTGCAAATCCCTGATTTATCGGATTATTATTTACAGCTGCATTTTCAGAAGCTTCCATAAAGCAGGAAACTGCATGCCTGTATTTTTTTTGATGAAAAGAAATTGTTCCTTTGAAAATATTTGTTGTCTGAGAGGAACAACTACAGAGTAATGAAATAAATAGAGCTGCAGAGGCTTTTGCAAAAGGTTTTGAATTATTAAAAAATCTCTGGAAGTTAAATTCTGTACTTATATAGCTGAAAATCAAAAGAATAACTGCAAGAGATAAAAACAATTTATATCGTGGAACGGGTTTTTCTTCATAAGAAGTAATCAGATTTTCTGTAGGACCAAAACGCAGTTGAGAAAGTAATTGAACAGCAGAACCTTTTTCCAAAGAATCTACATATATAAGATTTTCCTGATTGTTGAAAAAACGGTATTTTGAAGAAGCTTCTGAAATTGCTCTTTCAAGACGATTTTTTCGTAATGCTGTCATTACCTGAGTTTTGCCATCTCCTGCCAGAACTGGACTTTCGGTTTCAGAGCCAAAGCCGATTATTGAAACCGGGATGCCGGCCTTCTGACATTCAAGAAGGGCAGACGCAAGTTGAGAATCAGTTTCTTCACCATCTGTAAAAACCCAGATTCTTCCGGCAGAAGAAAAGTTTGTCTGAAAGGTTTCTTTTGCTCTTAGAATTCCACGGCCAATGCTGGAACCGGGAACTGTCATCAGACTTGGTGACATCACATCAAGTAGCGATTCTACCATTGCTGAATCATCTGTTAAAGGAATCGCAGCAACTCCATCACCTTTTGCAAGAACAACAGCTACTGGAACTCCTTCCATTTTTGAAAGAAGTTTTTTTGCATAAAGACTGGCTGCATTCAATCGTGAAGTATTTCCGGGACAGTCTTTTGCCAGCATGCTGTTTGAAATATCAAAAACCATTGCAACGGAATGTCCGCTTTTTTGAACTGGTACAAGGTAAGTTCCCCATGTGAGCCCTGAATGTGCAAGAAGAAGAAAGATAAAGGCTATGAGCAGACAGGCAGATCGTACAAATAAGATTCGTTTATATTTAAAACAAATCATTTCTTTTAATACAATTCTTCTGATGAACCATGCAAGAACAAAAAGAAGAATTGCAATGTTCAAAAATTGTTTGTAAAAAAGTCTGTTGACTGTACGGTAGGTAAAATTCTGAGAGATAGTTTCTGTTTTTGCAACAGTGGTCAATATTCCAGAAAGCTCGTCTATTGATTGTGCTTCAAAATATCGTCCGCCAGCAATACTGGCAATTTTCTTTAGTGAGGCTGGATTAAAATTTGAATCCAGATAACCAGAATAGAGTTTTCCTGTTGCAGGGTCAGTGTATTCAATAGGTACCTTTCCCTTTGAACCAATTCCAATTACATAAATTGTAATATTGTTATCAGAAGCTAACTGTGCAGCGGTTTCTGGGTGAATTTCTCCGGCATTGTTTTCACCGTCTGTAAGAAGGACAATACATTTTTTTGGAGCAGAAGAGGAAACCAGATGACATACTGCGGTACTAAGTCCATCACCTATAGCAGAACCATTTCCAAAGGAGCCGGAAGTAATGTTTGAAAGTCTTTCCGAAAAGAAATTGAGATCACTGGTAGGCGGTACTAAAACTGCAGCATTGCTCCCCAATGCAACAAGCCCGTAGCGGCTTCCATCATTTTTATGAGAAAGTGTATAAATTGAATTTTTTGCAGCAGCAAGTCTCTGACTTCCATTCATATCTTTTGCTGACATTGATGGACTTGTGTCCAAAACAAAAATAGTATCAGTTCCAAGAGATGTATATACTTTTTCCTGGTTAGAAAATACAGGAGCTGCAAGTGCACAAACAGAAATCAAAAAACCTGACGTAAAAAAGAAACAAGCAAGAAGGGAAAGAAATTTTTGAGGTTTGCCTTTCCATTCAAAAGAATGTCCTTCCCAGTCAGAAAGAACTGCCGGAAAACTAATCTGATTAAAAATTTTTGCAGAACGCAAAATAAAGAGAAGAGGAATTAATAATACAAGAAAAAAAGCAGCCGGGTTTTCAAAAGCAGGCATTAGTTTTTTATCCTCCTATCGGAATGTTATCTGAATTCGAACCTGAAAGTGACTCTTCGTTTTGTTCCAGAATTTGTATTTGCGATATAATTTTTTCAATCAGATTTATAAGTTCATTTTCTTCGAATTTTCCATTTTTACTGTAGCGGATAAAATCGGTACGAATAAAGCTTGCTGCGATATTTCCAAAAGCTTCTGTTTTTGTGTCAGAAAGAAGTCCGCCGGTCGCAGTCTGCCATCCCTGCATTATTTCTGAGGCAACTGTGTGTGTAAAAGGATAATCAAAACGAATTTCAAGATAAGTACGCAGACTTTTCTGAAGATTTTCGGCAGCAGTCTGGTCATCAATCTTAGCTGCTTCTGCTTCATCTGCAATCTTATACAGGTTGCGGATAGTCTGCTTTTTATTTTTTTTATATTTCTTAAGCAGACGTTTTTGATTAATGTAAAATAAAATATTTTTTCTTTTAAGTATAATTCTTATACAGATAATTAAAAAAATAACAAAGACGGAAAGTGTTCCATAAAGTTTATATGTTGTGCCTGGAAGAAGCAGCGGTGCTTCAGTATCCCGGATTGTAGAAGTGTTTGTGTTTTCATTCGCAATGAGAGAGACAATCTGAATGGTTTGGAATTCCAGGACGATATCTGAACCTTCAATCTCCATCGAAGGAAAAAGAAGGTCGCCGGTTTTCCATGGAATAAAGGTTATTGTTAATTGATAAAAATCAATGCCAGAAGGAGAGAGTGAGATGTTTTTGATTACATATTCCTCTTGTGGTTTAGTTGATTGGCTAACTAACGGTAGTTCGGCAGTTCCGCTGCTTGTAAGCTGTTTTAGAAACGGGTCAGGGCTGTTGAAAGTGCAGCGGAGTTCTGCTGTATCTCCAATGTAAACTTTTTTTGGTATGAGAATCTGCTGCGGTGAAATAGTTGCCATTGCTGTCTCCTTACCTTAGTCTTGCCTTTCGTGAAAATATCTGATTAAGTACCTGAACAGGCTCTGTTTTAGTATCAAGAATTACCGGCATAGCTCCATGTTTTATACAAAAATCCTGCCATCGGTTCTGATTCATTTCGTTATAGTTACGCCATTCTTTTTTGAAAGCCGGAGATGAAGATGGAAGGGCCATCTTTAAGCCGCTTTCTGCATCCATAAAATTTACTGTTCCCAGAGACGGCAGTTCTTCGTCAGAAGCGTCGTGGAGATTTATGGCAATTACGTCATTTTTTTGAGCGAGGCTGATCAGTGGCTTTTCCCAGCCGCCACTGCGAAAGTCCGAAAGGATGAACACGAGGGAACGTTTGCGGAGGACTTTTGCCGCCGCGGTGATTGCATTTGGAAGAACTGAGCCGACGGTTGGAGAGTCTGGGAGTCGATCCAGATGATTCAGCAATTGCATTGTGTTTTCTTTACCGAGTGATGGTTCGCACGAAAAATGTATTGCGCCGTCGAAAAACACAGCGCCTGCGGGACAGGCATTGAGTTCCGCCGCAATTGCCACGAGGGCTGCTGTTTCGGCGGCGGCGGCGTATTTTGTGCGGCGGTCGGACGAGTTTTCAAGCTGCATGGAGCGCGAGGAATCTACAATGAGAAAGATTTGTAATTCGCGTTCCTCTTCAAATATTTTAATGTAGGGCCGCCCCATGCGGGCTGTTACGTTCCAGTCAATTGTGCGGATGTCGTCTCCGCGGTTGTAGTCGCGGACTCCTGCAAACTCAATTCCCTGACCTCTGTAAAGAGAACGGAAATTTCCGCTCTTCATGCCTTCGGCAATATCCTCGGCCATCAGTCTTAAATACAGAGCTTTTTTTATGAGAGATTCATTATTCGCAAGATATCTTTTTGACATATATTTTCTCAGACAGCGTCATGCTGAACTTGTTTCAGCATCTATTGGCGAGACTCTGAAACAAGTTCAGGGTGACAGATTTTTACGGAACCGGAATAAAATCAAGGATTCTAGAGATAATATCATCAGCGGTAACATTATCAGCCGCAGCTTCATAAGAAAGAACCAGACGGTGACGCAGAACATTCAAAGCTACAGCCTTAATATCTTCAGGGAGAACAAAATCACGGCCTGCAAAAAGAGCTTTTACCTTAGCACACTGAAGCATTGCAATTCCCGCACGAGGAGAAGCTCCAAAATGAATGTAGCGTGTAATATCGTTTGAATTTGCAGTATTTACAAGAGTTCGTCCAGTCTGTTGTTTTTTAGAACTTTCTGGTCTGGTTACAGTCAAAATAGAAACAATGTATTCAACAAGTTTTTCGCTGCAGGTGATTTTGTCTGAAGCTTCTTTCATATCCTTAATATTGGCAGAAGTTACAATCTGTTTTACCGGAACATAAGGGGCTTTTCCCGCAGTCTGTACAATTTTAATTTCATTGTCTGCTGCAGGATAGCTGATTACAAGTTTCATTAAAAAGCGGTCGAGTTCGGCCTCCGGCAAATTATAGGTCCCTTCCTGTTCAACCGGGTTTTGTGTAGCAAGTACAAAAAAAGGATCCGGAAGTTTATAAGTTTCTTCGCCTATAGTAATCTGCTTTTCTTCCATTGCTTCAAGCATTGCCGACTGAACCTTAGCAGGTGCACGGTTAATTTCATCCGCAAGAATTACATTTGCAAAAACTGGACCTTTTCTGACACTGAAAGTTCCTTTGTTCTGTTCATAAATCAAAGTACCGGTAACATCAGCCGGCAATAAATCCGGAGTAAACTGAATGCGCTTAAAATCAAGTCCAAGGATTTCGGCAACAGTTTTTATTGCGAGTGTTTTTGCAAGTCCCGGAACACCTTCCAGAAGTACATGACCTCCCGCAATAAAAGCAGTTAAAATATCATCAATAAGATTTTCCTGTCCCACAAGTCTCTTTCCAGCCTCCGCACGACAGTTTTCTATTATATGTACAATTTCGTTATTCATAGACACAGATTATATCAAAATGGAGATATTCTTACAAATACCTGTGTGATAATGATTTTTGAACGCTCCCGTGGGAAAAAATCATAATGTCTGAATTCTTGAAGATTCTGTGAATAGATATAATCTGAATCTATGAAAAAAATCAGAGGTGGTTGTCAGATTTCATTGATGTATGATAATTGGACACGGAGCAGAAAAAGACCCAAGGCTGCATCGAGCCGATACAGGAACGCCGGTTCGTCGGAAAATACGAGCGGAGCGACGAGGCTCGCCCAGCAGCCTTGGGGATTTTTCAGCGGGAGTGGCCAATTATCATAATATCCTGATTTCTGCATAAATATGCATTTTTTTTGTATAATTATTGACTAATCAATCACAAATTCGCATAATTGAAACATTATGATTAATCCATTAGCAAAAGAATTGAATGATACCCTCGCAGGGTCAGTAGTAGACGCACTCATGTCGGACATGGGACGCCGCCTTTATTTCCCAAACGGAATTATTTCTCAGGGTGGAGAAGCCGCAAAAGATGCTCACTTTGCAAACGGTACAATTGGTATGGCAGTTGCTCAGGGCACACCAATCGAGCTTGATTCTTACAAAAAGAATATGCCTTCCCTCACACCGCGCGAAACAGTTGCTTATGCAAAAACAGCCGGTAATCCAGACCTTCGTGCTTTATGGAAAGAAAAAATCATAGAAAAAAATCCGTCGCTTAAAAACAAACAGTTCTCACTGCCAATTCTGGTACCGGGACTTACTGCAGTTCTTTCTTATGTGAGCGACCTTTTTGTTGATGTAGATAAGCCGCTTCTTGCAGCTGACCCTTGCTGGGATAATTACGAACTGATTGTAGCAGCCCGCCGTGGTGCTGAGTTCCATCAGTTCAAATGTTTTGAAAACGGAAAGTTCAACATTGCAGATCTTGAAGCAAAAATGAAAGCCGATGCAGAAAAGTACGGCTCAGTTCGTGTAATCCTTAACTTCCCTCAGAATCCATCAGGTTATAGTCCTACAGTTTCTGAAGCAAAGGAAATTGTACGCATCGTTCGTGAAATTGCTGAATCTGGTAAAAAGGTTCTCGTCCTTTCTGATGACGCTTACTTCGGACTCAACTACGAAGATGATATCGAGCCACAGTCTCTCTTTGCTTATATGGCAGATCTTCACGAGAACGTTCTTGCAATCAAGGCTGACGGTCCAACAAAAGAAGATTTTGCATGGGGCTTCCGTGCTGGCTTTGTAACTTTCGCTTCTAAAGGACTTTCAGATGCACAGTACACAGCACTTGTTACAAAGTTTATGGCTGCAATCCGCTCTTCAGTTTCTTGTTCTGCAACTCCGTCTCAGAGCCTTGTAATGCATGCTCTTAATGATGAAGCACACAATAAGCAGAAGATTGAATGCCGCAAAATGCTCAAGCGCCGCTATGACCTTGTCCGCAAATTTGTTAATACACACACTTCAAAAGTGCTTGAACCTCTTCCTTTTAATTCTGGTTACTTTATGAGTTTCCATGTAAGTACCGGAAAAGCAGAAGAAATCCGAAAGGCACTTCTTAAAGAAAAGGGAATCGGAATTATTCAGATTGATTCTCACACCTTACGTGTTGCTTTCTCAAGTATTGATGAAGATAAGATTGATTCAGTTTACACAAGCATTTATAATGTAGCTGATGCATTGTAAAAATTTGATATTGAAGCGTTCTAAGTTTATTTTTTCATCTCTTTTAATCTGTACGGGACTCATGCTGTCCGGCTGCGCAAACAAGGCCGGAAGCAGAAAACGTACTGTATATCAGCAGAATCGTATTGTTATCTGGACCAGTTGCCGGGAATTTGCTCAATACATCGAGCTTTTTAATCGTCAGCATACAGATAACTGTGCAATTCTTGTGTATAAAGAAAATCCGGCTCTTTCTTTGCCGCCTGCAAAAGACGAAAATCCGCCCGATATTATTGTTGGTTCCTGGCTTCGTACAGATTCACCGCAAAAAAACTTCAAATCACTTGATTATCTTTTTGATACAAAAAAACTTACTTCGGATATTTTTTATCCACAGCTTCTGGATTCCGGAAAGCGTAAGCATGTTCAGTTTCTTCTTCCGGTAAGTTTTAATCTTCCCGCTATAATTTTTTCTACAGATAATAAAGAACTGATACCAGACAGTTATGTTTTGTCTTTTGATCAGCTTCGCAGTACGGCCTCTGCTTTCAATGCAAAGAATAAAAAAGGCGCTTATACAAAAATTGGATTCACTCCTCTTGGAAATAATGAGTTTTTGTATCTAGTTGCAAAAATGCAGGGAGCTGATTTCAGAGAAGAAAAAGGAGAGATTTCCTGGGATGGGCAGGCTCTCAATGATTCGGTTACAAACCTTCGTGACTGGATTTATAAAGAAAATTCATCTCCCCAGATAGAAGAAGATTTTACTTTTAAATATCTGTTCATGCCGTATTACCGTCAGGTTTCATCAGGAAGAACTCTCTTTGCTTATACAACAAGTGATAATCTTTTTAAGATTTTAAAAGAGCAGGATTTGTCTGTAGACTACCGATGGATAGTTAATAATGATTCTATCTTCATTGAAGATTCATGTACGATGATGGGAATTTATAAAAAGGCTGCAAATCAGGTAGGAGCCACCGAATTTATATCATGGTTCTTTCAGTCAGTAAATCAGAGGGATATTCTTGAGTCAAAGGATAGAATGAATCTGGAGACAGATTTGTTTGGAATTGCCGGCGGTTTTTCTTCTATACGTGATGTAACAGAACATGTTCTTCCTGTTTATTATAATCAGTTGCTTACGAATTTGCCTCCTGCACAGATGCTTACTGTTCCACAAAAACTTCCGGCGCGATGGGAAAGCTACCGAACGTTAGTTGTTGAACCATATATTAAAGGTGCTGTAACAAGCGCAGAAGGAGAACAGTCGCAAACTCTCCATGATTACGAAAAAGAGTGGAGAAAGAAAGTGTTCGATTAAACAAAAACTAGCTCGCCCGCAGTCTGATGTATTTTTCCACTCCGCACTCAAATATCATAAAAACTGTTTAATTTTTTAGTAATTACTTAAAGAGTTCTAGAGCGAACCTCACAGTATCCATAGCATCTTTACCGTAGAAGTCTGCGCCAATCTGGTCTGCGTATTCTTGAGTCATTACAGCGCCGCCAACGCAGATCTTTGCCCACGGACATTCCTTGCGAAGCAGCTTGATTGTCTCTTCCATAGCGGCAACTGTCGTCGTCATCAAAGCAGAAAGTCCAACCAGCATAACATGATCTTTTTTGCAGGCTTCAACTACAACTTCCGGAGGCACGTCCTTACCCAGGTCAATTACTTCAAAATCATAATTTTCAAGCAGAACCTTCACAATGTTTTTACCGATGTCATGAATGTCGCCTTTGACAGTTGCGATAATAATCTTTCCCTTAGGGGCTCCCTTTTTACCTGACTTTTCCATGTATTCCCGGATCTCACCAAAAGCTGCCTTAGCCGCTTCTGCTGCCATGAGCAGTTGTGGCAGGTACATAGTCTTTTTCTCAAAACGTTTTCCCACGTAGTCTAGTCCCGGAATCAGGTGCTCGTTGATGATTGTGAGGGCCTCGGTGTTTTTTAAGAGTTCTCGGGTCGCCGCGGCGGCATCGGTTTTCAGTCCGTGAATTATTGCGTTGCTTAGGTGTGAGGTGGGGGAGGTCTCCCCCTCGCTCGCACTTCGTTGCTCGCTACCCCCTCTAACGGGGGGATTCCCCCCCGTAGCGCCCCCTGCATTTCCGCCGGCGCTTGAACCTGTAATTGCGGTGGTTGAGCCTGTAATTGCGGTGGTTGAGCCTGTCGAAACCACCATGTTTGCAAGTCTCTCACCTTCCACCGTGCTCCAGTTAATATAATCCGTGCAGTTTTCATCACGACCGGAAAGCAGATTATAACATCTCCATGCCTTAATCATTTCACCCTGAAGAGGATTCATAATTGCAGCAGAAAGTCCTGCCCCCATACAAAGTGTAAAGAAGCTGGCAGTTACAAACTCGCGGAGTGGTAAGCCAAAGCTAACGTTTGAAATACCAAGGCTGGTGAGCCCTCCCATCTCGTGAATGGCACGTACTGTTTCCATAGTTGCAATGCCGGCGCGTGAGTCTGAACTAACAGCCAAGGCAAGCGGGTCTATAATAATGTCAGATTTTTTGATTCCGTATTTTGCAGCCTCTGCATAGATCTTTCTTGCAATTTCAACGCGGCAGGCACTGTCTTCCGGAATACCGTCCTCGTCCAGAGTCAAAGCAACAACCAGACCGCCGTATTTTTTTACAAGCGGGAATACTGTATCCATAATTTCCTGCTTGCCGTTAACAGAGTTTATCATTGCCTTTCCGTTGTAGCGGCGCAGGGCTGCTTCCATAACGTCCGGCTTTGTTGTGTCTATCTGAAGTGGCAGGGTAGTTACGTTCTGTAGTTCTTCTAGAACGCGAAGCATCATTTCTTTTTCGTCAATTTCAGGAAGGCCTACGTTTACATCCAGTACCTGAGCGCCGGCTTCTTCCTGTTCCATTCCCTGGTGAATAATGTATGGAATGTCTCCGGCACGCAGTGCTTCCTTAAACTTCTTTTTACCGGTCGGGTTAATTCGCTCTCCAATGAGAACAGGTCTGTTAGGCCCTCCAAAGTATACGACTTTGGTGTTGGAAGATACACAGCCGATAGCGGGGTGTTGCGGGGCGGCGTTTGAGCCCCGCAGAGGGGGTAGCGAAAGACCGCTTGCGGGCTGAAGCGAGGGGGAGACTTCCCCCTTTCTTGCTAACTCCTTACGGCTATCAGCTAACAGCTTGATATACTCCGGCGTAGTTCCGCAGCAGCCACCAAGAATCATCGGTCCCAGCGCAGCAAGCTCTTTCATTGCTTCTACAAACTCTGGTGCTTCAACGTCAAATACTGTGCGACCATCCACAACCTTAGGGAGTCCTGCATTAGGCTTTACGAGAACTGGCACAGTAGCAGCCCGGCAAAGGCGTTCAACAGTCGGCTTCATTTCAAGAGGGCCAAGGCTGCAGTTTACACCAACCGCAGAAACGCCGAGACCTTCCAGCATGGCAACCATTGTCTCCGGGCAGGAGCCGCTGAGGGTGCGGCACTCTTTGTCATAAACGTTACTGACAATAATCGGGAGGTCGCCTTCTGCAATTCCTAATTCTTCCATTGTTTCTTTCGCGGCAAGAACGGCAGCCTTTGATTCATAGCCGTCGTTCATAGTTTCTATCATTACACAGTCGATTTTTTTATCAAAAGCCGCACGGAAAGTTTTCTTAAAAAGCTCTACGCAGTCTTCAAAATCAAGATCGCCCATGGGCTTAAGAAGCTTGCCGCAGGAACCAATATCAAAGGCGATGAAATAATTTCCATCAGGATTTTCCAGAAGTATCTTGTCGCGTGCTGTATTCGCATTATCAATTGCAGCTGCAATCAGTCTTTCCAGCTCCAGTGGAAACTTGGTGATAAAGGCACCAAAAGTATTTGTGTTTACAATATTAGAGCCTGCTGCAAAATAATTGTAGTGCAGCTGAACTATACGGTCCGGGTGTTTTATATTCCAGGTTTCAGGAAGTTCACCGGGTTTTAAGCCCATTCCCTGTAAAACAGTTCCAGTTCCGCCGTCAAAAAATAAAAGCTCTTTGCCTAATAAATCACCAAGTTTTTTCATAGGCTTGAGTTTATCATATTGCGGCGGTCGCGTCACGGGTAAGTAGTGTCAGTGCTGTAGTGTCAGTGCAGACTATGTCACACGAACTTGGTAAAAGGCGGCAGGCGGCCAAGAATCTTTCCACCATCGGTCAGCTCCTTACTGTCCTTGTGCTTAAAAGAAATTCCCGCTCCGTTGTGACCGTCCCAAATCTGATAATTCATACCCGCAGAGTTTTTCTGAGCTTCATAATATGAGTTGGAATAAAAACTTCCGCTAAAAGTAAAGTCCGGTTGAGCCTTACGCAGGTAAGCAAGCTCAGCCTTAGCCTTCCTTGTCAGTCATCTTTCCCTGCTGAAAATGCACGCCAACCAAACCGTCCTTGTAAACTCTGAAAGAAGTAGAAGTCTTATCAAATTTATTAAAAGAAACAATTTTGTATTCAACAATCTTTACTTCCGAATAAACGTATGTACCAATATATTTTTCCTTTTTTTTAATTCTCCATAAAGTAGGGGGAAGTCTCCCCCTCGCTCCAACCGCCTGCCGGCGTTTTCCGCTACCCCTTCTGCGGGGACACCCCGCAACGCCCCGTATTTATCATACAAGCTCTTATGCTTTGTCCATTTTTGCCGCAGGTTCCGCTAAAGAACTGTAAATCATCACCAATACTCCCTTAATGATATCTTCCGGCTTATCAGTGCCAGCTTTCATTAGTAAAGACCGAAGTTACACTTGAAGTAAGAACGCAGACATAGTCGCCAGGTACAACAGCAACATTGTCTTTTCCTGCAATCGGAAACCACATTCCTAATGCACAGCGCTGGTAGTCTTGAATTATTTCAGTTCCTTTACTGGTATAAAGCTTTTATTTTTCTTGTGTACCAGAAGTTAGCGTTTGTTACTTTGATTTCTTTGATTGATATATCCATGCACCTTTTATGCAAACTTCGTTATTAGCCAGAACCTCGTCATTCTGCATGGAATAACAGGCAGTCTTATCGTCTTCAATCCTTACGTCGCAGTAAAGGTTTGCCGGAAAAATGAATTTCAAATTTGTGTTCTTCTTTTATAAATCAAATAGTTTTTAATGATTTATTATACTATAGCTTAGTGTGTAAAAATATATATATTTAAATAAGGACACTAAAGGTAATAATTAGTACATGAAATGACTGGAAAAACTCTGATGAAATGAGGCTGAAAAAAAATATAAAAAAAATAAAAAAAATCAAAAAAAATATAAAATTCTGTTGACAAGTTTTTACTAAATCTATATATTAGTTTTCACCGTCGCAACACAAGGTTGCAAGGTAAAAACAGTTTTTTGACATAACAGGGAAGGAAAGAATAGAACGAATAAGGTTCTAAACGAAATAAGCGAGAAATCGCTAGTTTCGTTCTGTAACAAAATTGACTACATTTTTATCGGTTTTTCTAAAACCGAACCAAAAATCAATTTCAACTAATATAATAGTTAGAATTGAACTGTTTATGTGAAAGTCATTAGCCTTCGGGCTATTGAAATAATCATGGAGAGTTTGATCCTGGCTCAGAA
>SAMEA3663277__coassemble_41_pt1 | contig 71155 bp, 68 predicted proteins | sample SAMEA3663277__metabat2_high_PE_016 | metagenome-assembled genome bin SAMEA3663277 (sample SAMEA3663277) | pig gut metagenome | biome: pig gut; feature: pig-associated habitat; material: faeces | place: China | collected 2013 | reverse complement strand
TTCGCAGATATGATGTATCAATATCCCTGATATCATTACCGTCAAGAAATACACGCCCCTCATTTGCTTCATAGAATTTCAAAATCAATTTAACAAAGGTTGATTTTCCCGACCCGCTCGGTCCTACAAAGGCAGTCCAGCTGCCAGCAGGAATTTCAAGACTCAGATGCTCATAAACAGGGCGGCGACTGCCATATGCAAAGGTTACATCTTCAAATTTGATATGTCCTTCTATATTTTCTGGCTTCATATATTGCACCGCATCATTCTTTTCTTTTTCAAGCTCAAGAATTTCTCCAACACGTTCTGCTGCAACCAGTGCTTCCTGTACCTGATTCTGTATATTAATGAGCCGGAATAGAGGCCCCGTAAAATACCCTAGAAGTGAATTAAAGGTTATCAGAGTACCGAAGCTCATAGTTCCGCCAATAATTGCCGAACAGCCAATCCAGTAAACAAGAATTCCGCTCACACCGTTAATGAGCCCGCTTATAAGGCCCTGAGAAATACCATAGCGGTTGAGAGTCCAGCCGGTTGCAACTGCTGTCATCTTTTTTTTCTCGTATTCAGTGTTTACAATTTCTTCGGCATTCAATGCCTTTACAGTTGAAACTCCGTTTAGAGATTCATACAAATAAGACTGAACCTCTGCTCCCTGACTCATAGATTTTGCATAATAACTTCTGTAAATCTTCGCATAGATTACAGACACTGCCGAAGCAATTACTACCGTTGCAATTGAAATTCCAAAGAGCCTTGAATTGATTGAAAAAAGTATAGGGCCGCTCACAACAAGCATGACCACATCCATAATTCCACTGAGGGCTGCAGAAGAAAGTGTTTGTTTTATTTTATCAAGGTCTCCAAGGCGCGAAAGAACCTCTCCAGATTTACGGCTCTCAAAAAAAGAAAGTGGCAGGCTGAAAATATGAGACAGATACGAAAAATTCAGCTGCAAATCTGTTTTAAAAGAAAAATGTGAAAGCAAAATACTGCGTACAGTTCCCACGAGGCTTTGTATTATAGTAACCAGAAGGATTCCCGCTGTAAGCGTGTGCAGCGAAAAGGCCGCTTTTGAGTAAATCACCTCATCAAAAACGTATTTATAATAGAAAGAAGATATTATTCCAAACGCAAGGAGTAGAACCGAGGCAAGAAATGAAAACACAAGAGTTTTTGTATGAGGCAGAAAAACGGGAATGAACTTAAGCAGAAGGCTGTCTTTTTTATCTGATTTTTTAAAATCTGCCGTCGGCTCAAAAAAGACTGCATAACCAGTCCAGCTTTTAAAAAACTTTTCGTAAGTGATTTTCTGTTTTTTATATAACGGATCCGGATCCCAAATTTCTATTTTTTTCTCTGATATTTTTTTTACTACAACATAGTGATTGATACAGTTATTTTCATTCCGAGTAATATGCATATGAGCAATGAATGGTGTAGGAACTCCAGGAACAATAGAACGATGTTCTCCCTTTACAGCCCTAGCTTTCAATTGATATTTTCTCGCTGCTTCAAGAAGCCCTTTTACATTTGTTCCTTCGCTATCTGTTCCTGCAAATACTCTTATTTCTGCGACACTTAGCTTTTTATTGAAATATGATGCTATCATTGCCAGGCAAGCTGCACCACAATCAGATGCATCAAATTGCTGTCTGTATATCATAATTGTTTCAATTTGTTTATATCGTCTTCCTTGAAAATCTGGTAATAATATTTGTAAATCAAAGAAGCTCTTATGCAAAATAATAAGCCATAAAAAAATCCAACAAAACCACCCATAAACAGGAATGTTCCAATGTAAGGTATTGGTAATTTATCCGTACAAACAAAAGCTGCAATGGAAAACAACATTATTAAAATGTCATTTATAATATCATCTTTCCATGCTTTTCTAGGTTTCACAATTAATCGAGAATCTTCAAACTCGTTAGCATCGACCTTCGGAATTGTCCGAAGAATTACATTTAAAAGCATTGCATTCATTTTTTTGTCTCCATGAACTTCTAAAAATCTATCTGTTCTATTAGTTTTTTATCATGTGTAATAAAACCCACAGTTTCTGATACATTAGTTTCCGTACACCAATAATCTGGATAAAAGCCATAAGTCTCACCCTTCCATTGTTCAATACATTGTAATAATACTGTATTTTTATAAGAGGTTGATGCAAAACTAACAATAAGTTTAGAATTAGGAAGTTCATATTGAATAGGATTTCCGCTAATTAATGTTCCAGATGAATTTTGGCCAACCAGTATTATGTTATTCTTATTCATCATGTATAAATATCCAATACAATGTTCGGCATTTGATGCTGTATAATAATCTATTAGTATTACCAATGTTGCATCAATTCTTTGTCCTGTATCTTGCGGTAATTTATTCGGCGCTATATTTTCTAAGCCTATATAATATCGTTTATTATTGTTTTTTTGATTTTCAGCTTCTAATCTGGATGATTCTATTATTTCATCTGATTGATGATTTTTGATATTTGTTTCATATTTTTTTTGTGCAATAATACTTGATTGTAATTCAACACACCCCATATCAGCTTTATTAAGAAATCTCCATAGGTCTTCTCGTTGTTTTTCAGATTTTCTCCTATTATAGATTGCTGCTACAAGCTCCTTTGGATAATATGTGTATCCTCCTGAATTTCCTCTCAAATCAAGGACAATATATTTTTTCCCTTGTTCCAAGGCTGGAATTTTATTAATTTCGCGCATAAATAATTGTTCTTCATCAGAACCCTTTATGATATTAAAACTCCCAGCTCTTATATATAGAGAATCATCTGTCTCCACTAATCTCAATATTGCTTTATCATTAAAAGCAGAATCAATTAATGATATTGGTACTTTATAATTTTTTCTTTCTAAAGCCAAAATTTCATATTCTTTTCCATCTGTAAGACTTGGTCCAAAAAAGTATAACTCTTGATTATTTTTAATTATCTTTTTCAAGTCCGATATATTTCCAGTATATTTCTTACCAATTAGATTTTTTTGAGGTGACTCCAATAAATAATAGTTCCCATTCTTTTTCTCAAAAAAGTATTCCGAACTATATACACTTTCTTGCTTAGATAACTTCCAATTGCGTTCAAAAGTCCGTATTCCTAAATGTCCATCTTTTATATCTAAATCATAGAGAAAATTCCATAATGGAACTAATAAGGCATCTTGATTTATGCCATTTATACAATTCTTTTCCAGTCCCTTTTTTTTCCGCCATGTGAAATTCTTGTTATACTCTCTTAATATTTTTTTGCTGTCAAAATTAATTGTTGCTTTTCTATTTATCTCATCATAAAAAACATACCCATTCTCAAAATAATTTCTAAAGGCGTTTATGTCTTCCATTACAATACTGTTTTTATCTTGAGATTTTTCACAACCTGTTATACATAAACAGCATAAAATAATTAAAAAGATTAAATATATTTTTTTCTTCATCAATTTCTCTCTCTGAATTTCCAGCCCATTTAAATGGTGCCGGAAATTAACATAATTACTATTTTTTACCTGTTGGTGCAAAATCCTGTCCAGACTTTCGGTTTTGATCTTCCTGAGCACAGAAATCTTGATATGCTTTCTCTTCTTCTGATTTTAATGTTGAACCATCACAATAATCAGAAATTCCTGCACATAATTCATAATTCTGTTCATCACAGATATCCTCAAATCCATCCAAATCTGAAATTGTTTTCATAATTATACCTCTACTCTATTTTATTTTGTTTCTAATATATTAGCCTGTACGGACACCGTACTGACTAATATAATTCTTTAATGACTATTTTCCGCCAGCTCCATTGGACGAAGCAGAACTACTATTATTTGAAGGTCCAGACCCATTGTAAGGACCATATTGATCAGGAATATTTCCAGGTTCACCCCTATCAATTCCAGGTCTTTTATAAGGATCTGTATATTCACTTCCTCCGCTAGCAGATGGATCATTCCATCTAAGTTTTCCATTCGATTCTCCTTTTTCTTCATAACCTCCCTGGCATATACCATGATTATTAGAACCAGCAGTTATATTAAATTCATTGCATATATCTTCAAATCCTTGTAAATCGAAGATATTTAATTTTTTTTCCATTCGAAACCTCCTTTCAAATTTATTTTAAGTTTTATCTGCGCAGAATAAAATCTTATTTACTATGCAATTTTATAAAATCATCTATATAATCCTCATTCTCTGAAAAAATCCAATAATCTGGATAGAATCCTTCTGTGTCTCCTCGCCAGCCATTTTCCTTTGAAAGAATTTTATTTCCTGTATTATCTATATGACATAATTGTATGCGAATTTTAGAATCAGGCAGTAAATATGAAAATGAGCCTCCAAAATCAAGCATTCCGGCAGATTTTTCCCCTATAAGAAATACTTTATCCTTAAAATAATATTTTAAAAATGCAATTGATTTTTCTGCCGCTGATGTTGTAAAGGTATTCATAATTATAAATATTTTTCCATTAAAAGCAGGGTTATCTATTTCAATTCTTTCACCTTCCTGCGTAAAGGTTTTATACCTTTCTTTCTTATCTTCAAAATAATTTATTGATGGCATCTGTCCATCCAAAAGATAACTATTTTTTATGGTTTCTGTAGTTAATACAATTTCTCCTACTTCCAAATCAGCCTCTAGTTTCCTACACCTTTCATCATTATAAAAATCAATATTGCCAAACAGCATTGTTGCAAGAATAGGGATAAAATTTGCAGCATATCCCCCATTATTGTCTCTAAAATCAAATATCACCGTAGAAAAGTTATTAATTTTTTCACATATTTCATCTCTTGTTTTTTCATAGTTTTCAATATTGTTTTCAAGATGAGGTTTAAATGTTCTGGCAATTATATAAAGCTTATTTCCTTTTTTTTCATACCACAAGTCTTTCCCATTTCTAGGATTCAGTTCATCCCTTCTTACTGGAATTTCTATGATTTTATTATCCAAGTTGATTTCAGCTGTATTTAATGATATTTTTTCCGAAAAAATGATATAGCGATAAACATAGTCTCCATTATTATATTCTTTAACTATATTCTCAACGTTTCCTGTATATTTCATTCCTTTTGCTATATCTGAATTGAATTTATTTTGAACATAAAAAGCATCATCTATTTTTTCAAAGAATATATCAGAGAGATATACTCTGTTTACATATGATTTAGCTATATATTCGTTTTTCCCTTTAATTGTCATATGTGTATTTTCTCGCTTAAGAGAATTTTGCAAGGCATACGTTATTGCAACTGCAAATGCTGTATTATAAATTCCATTTTCATCTGGTTTTTCATATTTAGTTTTGCAATCTTTTTCAGCAAACTTAATATATCGGTTCTTAACATCATTTATAAAATCATCTATATCCAGACCAGCATCCACTGCTTGATTAAAATCGATAGAGGCCTCTGTAAGAACGGTTCTTAAATATTCACAATCTTTTTCAATAGGATTTGTACTAATTTTTGGCGAGCAAGAAAGAAATATAAATAACAAACCAATCAAAAAAAACTTTCTCATTTTTTTCTCTTGTTTTCTTTTTTCCATTCAAAATACTCATCTTTAGTAATTTCATAAAGATAAATATCACTCACTATACCAGAATAGCTTTTTTGTCCAAAATGTCTTTTACCGATTTTGTGCCCCATATAATTTTTTGTAAATTTTTCATATAGCCTATAAGCATGTTCATTCTTTTCTGCAACAATCCAATTGAATGCATTACAGCCTCTCTTTACAAATAAATAATCAAGGTATTCAAAAAAAGCTTTCCCCAAGATTATAGTCTTATCTTTTTCAAAAAGAATAAACCTAAATCCAGCTATTATATCCAATGGCCTGCTCCAGGTTGCACAGAAATAGGCAATTATTCCCTCATCATCCAATACAACAAAATTCTCATATAGCCATGTATTGGGCTGATGTTCTATAATTCCTGTTTCTGTAAAAGCACCGTCAGAGAAAAACCATTGATTTTCTAAATCATTACCTGCAAGAACAAGTTTCCGGGACAATCCTGATGCGACTGCAAACGCAGGTTCTAATCTATACGACATTTAGATTATTCCTTATACTTCCTATTTACCACCTGTTGATGATTCTGAAGAAGATGCCATAAAAGGTACTGAAGGATTTGTATTTATTTCTGGGAGATTCCATGAAGAACCACATGGTACATCATCATCACGTGTCGGAGGAACGTATCCTCCCTTTGTCATAATTAATTCAGTTTCATTGCAGATATCTGCAAATCCTTCCAGATCCGAAATCATTTTTTCCATAGCTTTCGCCTCCTCGTATAAATATTTATATATCAAATCTGCAGATTTAATAATCAATAAATAACACTTATGAATTTTTTTAATAGTCCATTTTTATGCAGCTTAGCATACAATTCTAAACTTGCCTTTATTAACTCTTTTTTATACACGCATTCTTGATTTCTTCCGTTTGTATTTTTCAGAACATCATTTGCATAACATGTACCACCGCATAAATATTTTGCAAAACAATTAATACAACGCATATCCTTATTAATATTCTTAGTTTCGCTCATTAATTGTTTATAATTTTTTCTATCTTTGTAGTTGCCTAAATAATCATCATGACAACCTATAGTTGAACTACAATGATACATATTTCCTTTGGAATCTATTACTATTTCATTTCCCCAGCCACATCGTGTTGTTCTATATATTCTAAAATACAAACCATATAAAATGGAAAAGGCGTAACTTCCCTTCAACAGTAATACATAATGATAATTATTTGTTTCTATTTCGTTATAAACAAGTTCAAATAATTGTCTCCAACTGCCAATAAGTTTTCTTATTGCGTCCTCAGAAAAGTAAGTATTATCTTTTGTTCCACGCACCAAATTGAAATTTATCTTTTTTATACCTATAGAAGCCAAAAAATCCATTATTTTCTTAAAATCCGGATATGCAGGTGTTATTGTAATTGACGCAATTACTTCTATCCCATTATTTCGTAACTTATTTATTCCTGCTAAAGTATCAGAAAAGGATCCTTTCCCATCTGGATATTTTCTTGAAAAATTATGTACTTCTTCATTGCCATCAATGCTTACCGTAACTTCTTTCATGAAAATACTTTTTAAGAAATGAATGTACTCATCTGTTATATTTGTTCCATTCGTCATGAACCAAAGAGATATATATTTTATTGGTCGCTCAAGATCTAAGTTTGAAAAAGTCTTATTTAAAATTTGACGATTTGCCATAACTCGTCTAGCTAACGACAATTCGTTTTTCCCAGTTAGTACAGACATCAAATATTCATTATTACTAAAATCATAGACTTCCCATAACTTTTCATTCTTTAGAATATTATTTAATGTCTCAAATCCGTTTTTCAAAGAATATTTAGATTTTATAAAATCTGGCAAGTATTCGTATAATTGTATAAGTTTTTTTTCTGAAATATTATCTCTTGAAAATAAATATCCTTCAAATTCAGCAATTAATGAATCAACATATATTAATTTTTTCAAATCGAGAGATGACTCAGATGTATTACATAAAGTTAGAGAATATCCTGTTGCATCAGGCATATAATCAAATTTTATATATCGGATTATTTCATTTAAATCACTTTCCGTTAAAAATGAAGTTTCATTTTTATTACGATAACAATATATACAATTCAAATTACATTTATTAGATATATTGATAGTTACATTACACTGCTTCTCATGTTTTCTTTTTTTACCCTTATCTTTGATTTCTGGTTTAATTATCACTTTTTTATAAAAAATTGGAAATTGCTTTTTTATTAATCTAAAATCTACCCTCTCTAATAGATTATATAATCCTTGTGACAAAGAATAAATTTTATAAGTAAAACAGTCAAAGCAAAATTTCTTATCATTCGTTTCAAAAAGAAAAAATCTCCAGCTGTAAGTCTCTAATTTTTTTGTATCCATAAAAAACCTTATAAATTAAAATTTGTTAGCAAGAATCATTTTTAGGATACATCTCATTTTTATCTTTTCAAGTCACAATAGGTCATATATAAGTCATACAAAGGTCATAACAATACATGTGTATGGGGGGTAATTAAGTAGTTCAATATATGACCTAAATGTGACCTTTTTTATCTTTAAAAGATATGTTTTAGTGTTAAACTATTTATAACGATTTATTCCTAATGAGGTGGAAATATGTTTAACACAAATCTGGCAGAAGAACTTGAAATATCAGATTTTTCTGAGTGGAATTACCTGACTACAGAAACTGCAAAGGTTTTTAATCTAACGAAGAAAGACGCTGAAAAACTATATAATAGTAATACAGCCAAAATAATAGCTGCAATACCCTTTGCTGCAGGATGTAAAGAACCAGAACGCACCGCAATTGCACACCTTTGCATATATGAAGCGGAAATAAAGGGATTTCAAAAATATTATGCTCATCTTCCCTCTGACGATGATAATATTTATAATCGTCTTTCATTCATTTCTACATTTGAAGGAGGAAACACTACTATTATAGAGCATGGTATGAATATCCTTGCTTACATTATGATTGAAGGCTATAATCGCTCTAAAGAAAAAGATTTACAAAATGGCATTTATAATCCTATAGCCAATAAGAAATGGGATTATAAAAAACTAAAAAACAAACTACGTAAAAAAATTGATGAAATTGAATGTCCTGACTTGGATAAGTATTTTATTCCTGTAAAGGCTAGCTGGATGTACTAAATTGAAAACAAAGCTATTTTACACTAAATATGCTCTCAGATGTTTTAGACTAATTTCCTTGATTTGTACACTTTTGTTGATATGTGTTGAAATTGGAAGTTTACCAGTTATCTTAAAAGTCAAACATATAGATTTTTATGAATTACTAACAAAAATCATAAATATGCTGGCCATCTGCTTCTTCATAGGAACTTCGATATTTCCACAAAAAATTGGTGGACTTTCTTGTGTTGCCTATCTTTATGCTTTTTCTATAATTCCAGCTGAGCCAGAAAACTATATGGGACTCCTTATGTATTTTTTGGGAACATCATTACTTATAGCCAGAGGACATCTTAAAAAAAACAGAAAAAAGAAGTTAATTATTTTAGGATTAATACTGATATTATTGTGTCTAACTCATTTAAGATTTGGATTCCGAATCTTCATAAATTATTTTTTAGGTACAACTGGAGGCATCTTGGTAATAAGTCTTTACACCTTCTTTATGAATGCCTATTATGCAAACACTCTTGTCTATGAAGAAAAGAAACTCAACATTGCTAATTATCCTAAGCTTACAGAACGGGATTGTAGAATTCTTCAGAAAATTCAAAAGGGAGAAAAGTATTCAGTTATAGCAAAAGATGAAAATATTACAGAAGGTTCTCTAAAAAACAGGCTTCATTTTGTTTTTGATACAATGGAAACTGGTGACAAACAAGGATTCCTTTCCTATTATGATGATTGGGAATTGTATTATAACCCCCAAACTTCTGAACCTAAGAATAAACAAGAAAACGGCAATTTAGTTGATTAATTTTCTTTTTCTTTCCAGCCAACCAGTCCCTTGCCTTCGCTTGAGAAGACTACACCTATTTTGCGGGTAGTTTTTCCGCTTACAATAAATCTTGTTGCGTAGCCTTTTTCTTCAATTTGGTTTAGAGCTTCTTCTGCTGCAGCTTCGGCTTCCATGCCTTTATCCATTTTCAATTCAAAAATGAAAACAGAGTCTTTTGTTGTTACTACTATGTCTGAATGACCTGCAATAGACTGCAATTCTGAAACAACATTAAAACCTGTCTGCCGGAAAAGAACATAGGCAGCATTATCGGCGGAGTTTTCCACGCAGTAACTACCCCACCACGCCCGGTCTACGTTACCCCATCAAGACCTTCTCGCCCGAGCAGACCAAACCGAAGACCGAATCGACCGTAACTTAATTTATAAAATCCAGTTTGCGCAGCACCATCTGCATTGCGGTGCTGCGCTCGAAAAACTATCTCCCAGTTATCCCAATTTGTTTATATCGTCTTCTTTGAAAATCTGGTAATAATATTTGTAAATCAAAGAAGCTCTTATGCAAAATAATAAGCCATAAAAAAATCCAACAAAACCACCCATAAACAGGAATGTTCCAATGTAAGGTATTGGTAATTTATCCGTACAAACAAAAGCTGCAATGGAAAACAACATTATTAAAATGTCATTTATAATATCATCTTTCCATGCTTTTCTAGGTTTCACAATTAATCGAGAATCTTCAAACTCGTTAGCATCGACCTTCGGAATTGTCCGAAGAATTACATTTAAAAGCATTGCATTCATTTTATTGTCTCCTTCCAGGCTACCAGCCCCTTGCCTTCGCTTGAGAAAACTACACCGATTTTGTGGGTGGTCTTTCCACTTACGATAAATCTTGTTGCGTAGCCTTTTTCTTCAATTTGTTTTAGGGCTTCCTCTGCGGCAGCTTCGTCTTCCATGCCTTTATCCATTTTCAATTCGAAAATGAAAACACTTTCTTTGGTTGTAACAACTAAATCTGTGCGACCAGCAATGGACTGCAATTCTGAAACAACATTAAAACCTGTCTGTCGGAAAAGCACATGGGTAACTGTCTGATAATAGTTTTCACACTGGTCTTTTTTCAAAAGTGTCGGGATATCTGCTACAGCGGCTTTTAAGGCCGACATCAATTTTTCTATATCTGCCTGCAAAAATGCCTGACGGAAATTTTCAATTACCAGTCCCAGATCATCATTTGTAATTGTGGTAAATTTTGGAATTATGATTTGATACAAACCCTTTTCTACTTCGCGGTTAGGGATGACTAACGTATAAAGCTCTGAATCGAAATTATAATCTTTTATTGTTAAATACCCGCTCTGATAAAAAACCGGAAGCATATTTCCTGTTTCAGGATCATAGTTTTTGAAGTTTGATTCATAGGTAATAATTGGTCTTGTATATCTAAGCAAATCTGCAGGATGTTTTTCTAAAGATTTAATAAGCATAGTTGGTGTTGCCGTATCAAACCAGTAAGAACCAAAACGCTTTTGACTAAAACAAAGCAAAAGACTGAAAGGATTATACACTCCTTCCACGTTATAAGTGAAATGATAACCATCATACATTTGAGCAAGTTTTTCTTTTGCTTCATCAACTGTAAGTTTATTATGTTCTGCAAGTAAGGAGATTTCCGGAGAAAAATTTTTATCTAATTCTTCTTTCGAAATTCCGCATAAAGCTGAATAATTTTCGTCCAGGCTTATATCATTCAACTGATTTAAACCACTGAAAATATTAACATGACTAACTTTTGTGATTCCTGTAATAAAGAGAAACTTTATATATTTATCGCAGTCTTTCAGCGGGCTATATAAAGAACGCAGCTCCTGCCGATTCTCCTCTTCATCTTCAGTATAAAGAGCATCAAGAATAGGCTTATCGTATTCATCAATAAGAATTACAACCTGCTTTCCAGTTTTTTTTGCAATCTGCTGAATCAGATTATTAAAACGCTCTGAAGAATCATCCTTTTCTTTTTTTATTTCGTATTGATTTTCAAAATCCGATAAAACTGTATCAATTCTTTCTATAAGCTTCTTTCTGTTTTCAAAATTACCAGTTCCAAAACTGATTTTTAAAACCGGATATTCAATCCAATCTTGTTCCAGCTCTTCAATGGCAAGTCCCTTGAAGAGCTCTTTTTTACCAAGAAAATAGGCTTCCATTGTAGAAAGCAAAAGACTCTTTCCAAAGCGACGAGGACGGCTTATAAAATATGGATATCCATTATATGCAAGAGAATAAATATATTTTGTTTTATCAACATAAATATACCCTTCTTCTCGTATTTTTTTAAAATCCTGTATTCCAATTGGTAATAATCTTTCGTTCATAACTACATTATACCACAGGAAAACAGAATAATGCACCCCTACGCATTGAATCAGGTGTCTTTTTATAATATACGCCCATCCTAGAGGTTAATTATGAAAAAATATTTCAAAACATCAATCCTTTGTGTATTAACAGGATTATTCTTAGTAAGTTGTGCTTCAACTCCAAAAGTTCCATTCGATGCAGCAAATGTTTCACCAGCAGCAATTATCAGTATTACAGCTAATGATGAAATTACTTGGTATGGCGAAAGCACAGAAAAGAAGACAGGTCTTCTTAATATGGCAATTAATAAAGCTGTAAAAGAGAATGCAGATGATACAAGTCTTGCATACCTTGGATTTACAAAGAATCTTCTTGATGATTCAGCAGCTGCAGCAAACGAAGTACTCACAAGCAACGGTTTCACATTGGTTGAAGATGCTGGTTCCAGCTATAAAACTGCCAGCGATGACAAAGTGCTCAAACTTGCAGGTTTTGTATCTCCAAACGGATATAAGATGCTTAATCTTAACAACTCTGTTGCTGCTTCTGTAAAAGCAGAAACTGGAACAAATTATTTTGTATACATCACATACAATATCGAAAAAACAATTGTAACTGGTGTTGCAAAAAATGGTACAATGACAGCATGTGTTACAACAACAATTCAGGTTGCAGATGCTAATGGAAAGAGAATTGCATTAGCTCATGGATATGCTTCAGGAAAAGATAAAATTGCTTCAGTTGGAGGCGTATACGACGCAAAAGCTTTATATGCTATGTATCCAGCAGTAATTAGAGATTCATTAAATGATGCTTGCAAAAAATTAAAGTAAGCAATAATTTATAAGCACTTCAAATAGCGTAATAAATGCTACAAACAAGCATCTATTACGCTATTTCTTTTTAACCCCTTTCATCATTTTTTTAGCAGCCATTTTCATTCCCTTAATTCCGCTGTATAATGACTGAAACACTAATTAATAGGAAAGCAATATGATTTTTTCACCAAATGAGATTCAGGAAACTGTAAATATGTTTATGCGCCAGAAGCTGGATATCCGCTGTATTACAATGGGTATTTCTCTTCTGGATTGTGCTGATTCAGACAGCAAGCGTGCCTGCGATAAAATCTACGACAAGATTATGAAAAAGGCTGGCAAGCTTGTTCAGACCGGTCAGGATATTGAAAAGGAATTTGGTGTTCCAATCATCAACAAGCGTATTTCTGTAACTCCAATTGCCCTCGTTGCAGGTGCCAGTGAAGCTAAGAATTACGTTCCATATATTAAAACTCTGGACCGCTGTGCCCACGAGCTTGGCGTAAACTTTATCGGCGGATTTTCTGCCCTCGTTCAAAAAGGTATTACTCCTGCAGACCGCATTTTGATTGATTCAATTCCGGAAGCCCTGGCTACAACTGATTTTGTTTGTTCATCTGTAAATGTTGGAAGCACAAAATCCGGAATCAATATGGATGCCGTAAAACTGATGGGCGAGACAATCGTTAAGACTGCAGAAGTGTCGCGCGATTGCGAAGTAAACGGCTGTGCAAAGCTTGTAGTTTTCTGTAACGCTCCGGAAGATAACCCATTTATGGCAGGGGCTTTCCACGGCCCCGGAGAAGCCGACTGCGTAATCAACGTTGGAGTTTCTGGCCCTGGTGTAATTCTTGCCGCTGCCCGCGAATATAAAGGACAGCCAATCAACGTACTCGCAGACGGAATCAAAAAGATGGCCTTTAAGATTACCCGCATGGGCCAGCTTGTTGGAAGCGAGGCCGCAAAGCGTCTTGGCGTTCAGTTTGGTATTCTTGATTTGTCACTCGCCCCTACTCCGGCAGTCGGTGATTCTGTTGCCCGCATCCTCGAAGAAATTGGTCTTGATGGTTGTGGTGCTCCTGGAACTACTGCCGCCCTCGCCATGCTCACTGATATGGTAAAGAAGGGCGGTGTTATGGCTTCTACAAACGTTGGTGGTTTGAGCGGTGCCTTTATTCCTGTTTCAGAAGATGAAGGTATGATTGAAGCGGCAAAGAAGGGTTCTATCTGCCTTGAAAAGCTTGAAGCAATGACTACAGTCTGCTCTGTAGGTTTGGATATGATTGCAATTCCGGGTGATACTTCGGCTACAACAATTTCTGGTATTCTTGCTGATGAGTTTGCAATTGGTATGGTAAACAATAAAACAACTGCCTGCCGCCTTATTCCAGCCCCTGGCAAAAAAGCCGGTGAATGGGTAGAGTTCGGCGGACTTCTCGGTGGCTGCCCTGTAATGCCTGTAAGTAAGTTCGGCTGCGCAGATTTTATCAACCGCGGCGGCCGCATTCCAGCTCCAATTCATTCGTTCAGAAATTAATTGATTGTGGTTTCGACCCTTCGACTGGGCTCAGGGACCGTACGTCCTCCGGACTACTCAACCACCGGAGATTGTATATCCTTATAAGACGATTCGGTGGTTGAGTGCCAGCGAAGCTGGTATATCGAAACCACCTGGTTACGGAGGCCTTATGAAAAAAATTATTTTAATTGCGAGCCTGCTTCTTGCAACAGTCTTATTTACTTCCTGCGTAGTTCTTCCGGATGGAAAAGGGGGAACCTACACCTATGCCCTCGGTGACGATGAAATTGAATACAAAAATCCGGACGGTTCCAAAACCATAGTGAATCAGGATGGAACTGTAACACATAAAAGATGAAATTAATTCCAGTTGAAACGCCGCAAGATTTTCTTGCGGCACAACAATTTATAGCCCCATACGAAGAAACCTGTGTTTCGCTTGCCTCTCTTGTGCGCCGCAAATCTGACAAGCTAGTTTTTCTTGTAAGTTCCGACGAAGCGGTGGTTGAGTGGCCGCGAAGCGGCTGTATCGAAACCACCGACCTGCTCGGTATTATTAATCTTGATTCTACCCTCTACCACTGCATACCTGACCCCAGCCGTCTTGAAGCTGAGTTTCTCAAGGCCCAGCTTCCCTATTTTCTGAAAAAGCCGGTTCGCTGCATAAGCGGAGAAAAAATTGCTACGGATTTTCTGATTAAAATAGTGGACTCAATAAATTGTAGTTTCGACCCTTCGACTGGGCTCAGGGACCGTACGTCATCCGGACTACTCAACCACCCGGCACAGATTTATGATTATAAAATGATGCAGTGGTTGAGTGCCGGCAATGTGGTTTCGATACGTCCTTCGGACTACTCAACCACCGGCCTTTCAGGTGGCGAAGAAATAATCCGCTGCACAGAACACGATATGGAAATCTTGCATCCCCTTCAAAAAGATTATATGAAAGATGAAGTTGCAGTTCCCGGAAGGCAAATCTCTGATGCAGAAGTAGACATCACCCTGCGCAATCTCCTCAAAAATCAGCTTTGCTTTGCGCTAACTTTTGACGGCGACATAGTAGCCAAGGCTAACACAAATGCGATTGGAATTAATTGCGTTCAAATTGGTGGAGTTTACACTCACCCGCTCTACCGTCGAAACGGCTATGCAGGAGCCCTCGTCCAGGCCCTTTGTAACCGCTCTCTTCGCGCACACAAACATCCGGTTCTTTTTGTAAAGGAAAAAAATATGCCCGCCTTCTCACTCTACCAGAAACTCGGCTTCGAAGAATGCGGGCGATACTCTATCGCGTATTATTAACACGTCATCCCGAACTTGTTTCAGAATCAGCATGACGTAAGTTCCTTAACAGTCTCCGCGTAATGATCATCAAAAGTTGCGCGGATTAGTGGCCGCGCGGCAATTACCTGGTTGGCGCCATAATAAAGCGCTGTCTGGACATCCTGCTTTGTACGGATTCCTCCGTCTACCCAAATCTCTTTACAGTATTTCTTAAGCTCTGAAGCTTTTTCTGCAAGGAACTGTGCCGTGCTTCCAATCCGAGTTTCAACACGACCACCGTGATTAGAAATATAAACTACATCTGGCTGAACTTCGCGAACAAGAGCCAGATCATCTTCTGTAAACACACCTTTAATTACAAAGGGCAGTTTTGTATGATTTCGAAAGTCTTCGAGCTGAACAGCTGTTTTGCGCTCCAGGTTTACCAGATTACGCATCGTTACAATATTATAAGAATCAATATCAATTCCAATATGAGAAGCATAAGGACGAATCCATTCAATACGTTCAAAAAGTTTTTCCTGCGGATAAGGTTTAAGAAAAAAGGCAGCTTTTACGGTGGTCGACTCTGCTGTAGTTTCGCCCCCTTCAACAAGCTCAGGAACCGCAACCATCGTATGATTCAGCTCTTTCACTGCAGCCACCCCCAGCTTTAATTTTTCGTCGGGACAGCCATCTCCTACACAAAGGCCAAAGCCTGCCTTCGCTGCATTGCTTAAGTAAGGAAGATAAAAATCTGCTTCTCTGGCATAGCCAATGTTTTCAACAGCACCGGTAACCGGGCCACAACGCAGCTGCTGCGGACAAACTGAAATTGCACGTATTTCATCTCCTAGTCCACGAGCAAGTGCCGCATCAAAAAGTTCATGCCAGCCTTCACAATTTAATTGAAAATTTTTTCCCTCAAAAACACCGCCGAGTCCGGGTAACATACCAGGACAACCATAACCATCGCAAACAGCGCAACGGTGGCATTTCAGTTCACCCATCTTAGTCACCAAAACAGATTCCCAATTCACGCGCTGCTTTTAGCACAGGATCTTTTTCCGTAATTTCTTTTACACGGCCTGCAACTACAGAAAGTGGAGTTGCAACAATACTGCCGTTTTTTACAGCAACAAGATTTCCAAAACGTTTTTCTGCAAGGAAATCTGCTGCCGCATTACCAAGTTTTGTTGCAAGAATTCTGTCATAAGGAGCAGGATCTCCGCCACGCTGTAAATAACCGAGCACGCTGGTTCTTGTTTCAATTCCTGTAGCCTCTTCTATTTCTTTTGCAACCCGGAAGCCAACCGACTGAGGCATAGACTCTCTGGCTTTTTTGAATTCTTTTTTACCAAGTTTTGCTTCATCCAGATCAATCGCACCTTCCGAACAGGCAATAATAAAATAGTTCTGGCCCTTGGCTTTTTTAGCCTTCATGTATTTTGCAATCTTTTTAATATCATAAGGAATTTCAGGCAGAAGAATTACATCTGCACGGCCGGCGAGTCCTGCATAAAGTCCCAGCCAGCCAACCTTGTGTCCCATAATCTCAACAACCATTGCTCGGCTGTGACTCTTTGCTGTTGTTCTGATTGCTTCAATTCCATGAGTTGCTACATCAATTGCTGTATGAAAACCAAAGGTTTCGTCGGTGCCTACAATATCATTATCAATTGTTTTTGCCATACCAATTACATTGAAACCAGCTTCTGAAAGCAAAGACGCCGTTGTATTTGTTCCGTTTCCACCAAGACACACAAGTGCATCAAGTTTATTTTTCTTGAAAGTTTCTTTGATTCCATCTACCGGCAAAAGTCCAGTTTTTGAATCTGGTACAGGATTTTTAAATGGCTTTACGCGGGAAGTTCCAAGAATTGTACCACCCTGCGAAATCAGCGGCTCAAGATCAAGCTCATCCATCTTGAACGTGTCGTTATCTATGAGCCCGCGGTATCCGTTTCGAATACCAATAAACTTCATTCCGTAATTATTTTTTCCAGAAATACAAAGCGCACGAATTGCGGCATTAAGCCCTGGCGCATCTCCACCCGAAGTCAAAATTCCAACAGTTTTAATTGTAGAAGCTTTCATGCCTTTAATTATAACCTTTTTTGCACGTAACGGACAACAAAAAAATGAAAGAAAATCTCTCTTAAAAATCCTAAAATCTTTTTTTATTATTCCGATAATGGAAGTATGAGAGCATCTAATAAGTCTAGTTTCATAACCGGAGTCGCTTTGCTGATGCTGGCGGCTTTATTTTCAATCAGTTTGATTCTTCTCCCTTTGGATTACGGAGTTACCGGACCAGGGCATAATAATATTTTGTATTTACTCGGAGATATGCTGTACTCCGTTTACGGCTTTTGCAGCATTTTGATTCCGGGATTTCTGCTGGTAGCCGGTCTTTCGTGCTTTGCTTCTAAGTGGACTGCACGTAAAACACTTCGTCTTTTGACTGCGCTTGTACCATTTTTTACCTGCGTAGTTACAGAAAGCATTGTTCGTTCTATTATTAAGGTAGATCATTCATCTTTCGCAATTGTAAAAATTCTTATTGCTCTTGTAACAGGTGTTATGCTCGTTATTATCGAATTTTTGGGAACAGGCATTATTGCTGATCGTTTGCGAAAACCTAAAATGAGACCTCTTGTTTTGCCGAAAGATGAAGAGAATTCTGAAACTGTTGCTGAGGAAGCGGAAAATGCAGAGAATTCAGAAAGTGAAAATCTTCCAGAATTCAATAAGCTTTCAAAAATCAGAGTTCCTAAAGAATCTATCTTTGACAAATTAAAGAATAAATTCAAAAAATCAGATGACAGCGATTCAGATGAATATTCTGATGATGATTACGAAGAAGAAGACAACAAGGAAAAGAAAGCTACTATCTTTGATGAAATTCTTGATGAAGTTGATTCTTACGAAGAAGAGCCAGAGGAAACTGCTGTAGAAGAAACATCTGCTCCAACAGTAGATGATGAAGTTTATGCTCTTGCACAAAAGCCAGAAGCACCATCTCTTACAAATGAAGAGTTTGCAGCACTTACTGCACCACAGGAAGAGCTTGAGTGGAATAATCTTCCTCCAAAACCAGAAAATCTTCCACCTGAATACGATGCTGATTTTGATGAGAATGATCCTGCATTAGAATTCCCACCAAAAGATGATGTAGAACCACAGACAGAAAAAACTGAAGCTGCTCCTGAAGATGAAACTGTAAATTCAGTTACACCAGAAGCAGAAGCTAAAGATGAAATTGTAGAAGATGTTGTATACGAAGAAAAAAATGATCCTTACGCAACAACCCGCTATATTGATTCAGTTGTAGAAAATCCTCTTTATCCTCACAAAATTGTTTTAGATGATGGTTCTGATTCTGAGGATACAGCGGAAAAAAAAACTCCTGAGCAGCCGATAACAGAAAAACCAAAGTATCCTGTAAGAATTCAGATTAAGGATGATGCAGTTTTTGAGTCTAAGCCTGAAGCAGAAACTGAAAATGATGATTATGTAGAAGATGAAACTCTTCCTTTCCCTTCTTTTGATATGGAAGAGCCGGCCATTAATACCAAGCCAGCAATCCTCACTAAGCAGGAAAAATCAGAAACAACAGAGAACGAAAACTACCGTTCGGTAGGCTCTTATTTTAAGGATGAAGAATCTCCAAAAATTGCAACAAAAGAAAATCTCTATAATTATTTTGAGAATGTAGATACAAAGAAAACTGCTCCAAAAATCGAAGACCCTTATGAAGCAGAAAAAAAATCTGATTCTGAAACTGAAGAAGAATACGAAGACAATCCTCAGATTTTCGACCAGCTTGCCCAGCAGCAGGAACAGATTGAAGAAGAGGATGAAGTAAATATTTCAACTGCAGCAGCTAATGTTTTCAAAGACATGGATGCAGATATCAGAAAAGAGATGCCTGCAAAAGCACCAGCTGCAAACGGGCCATTGCATGGTGGCGCAACAAATCTTACAAAAGACGAACTTTCTGATTTTTTTAATGCACAGCAGGAAGAAAATCGCCCTCATACAAAAGAAATTGCCGCAAATCCACCAAAGACAAATCGTGCCACAAAAAAAGGCCCTTATGTTATTCCGTCAGATTTGCTCACAGCATATAAAGATGACCAGTACTGGATTATCGACGATGCAACAAAACAGGCATCTCTCAACCTTAAGCAGACTCTCTCAGAGTTTAATATTGAAGCTGATATTATCGGAATCAAAAAAGGTCCGGTTGTTACAATGTTCGAGATTCTGCCGGCACCTGGCGTAAAGCTTAGTAAGATTGTTGCCCTTCAGGATAACATCGCTCTCAGCCTTGCCGCTCAGTCAGTCCGCATCGTTGCGCCAATTCCTGGAAAACAGGCTGTTGGTATTGAAGTTCCAAACCGCAACCGATCGGTAGTCGGCTTCCGCGAAATCATCGAAATGGACCTTCCTGAATGGAAGAAAATGGCTGTGCCTGTTGTACTCGGAAAAGATATTCTCGGAAAGGCCCAGCTGATTGACCTTGTAAAAACTCCACATATGCTGATTGCCGGTGCAACCGGTTCCGGAAAGTCTGTTTGTGTAAACTCACTCATTCTTTCTATCTTGTATAAGAGAAGTTTTGAAGATGTAAAGATGATTCTTGTTGACCCTAAGGTTGTCGAGCTCAAGCTTTACAATAATATTCCACATTTGCTCACACCTGTAATCACAGAGCCAAAGAAAGCCCTCCAGGCCCTTCAGTGGTGTCTTTGCGAAATGGAAAGACGTTATGCCCTGCTCGATGGAATGGGTGTTCGTGATATTTCTAACTACAACAAAAAAATTAAAGAGCAGAAAATCTGTACAGAAAAGCTGCCATACATCGTTGTTATTATTGATGAGTTTGCCGACCTCATGGCAACCAGTGGAAAGGAACTCGAAAATATCGTAGCCCGCCTTACAGCAATGAGCCGCGCCGTTGGTATTCACCTTGTTCTTGCAACTCAGCGACCTTCTGTAAACGTAATCACAGGTTTGATTAAGGCAAACATTCCAACCAGAATTGCCTTTATGGTTGCCAGCCGTACAGACTCTAATATCATTATTGATACAGTAGGTGCCGAAAAACTTCTTGGCCGTGGTGATATGCTTTACGCTTCTGCAGTGGATCCAGCTCCAATCCGAATTCAGGGAACCTTTGTTAGCGACCAGGAAGTTGAAAACGTAGTTACCGCTGTAAAAGACTACGGTGAACCGGACTACATCGACGAAGAAATCTTCACAGATGATGACGACGAAGAAGGAGCACGCGACCTCTTTGGCGAACCAATGGACGACGATGATCCATTGTACGACCAAGCTCTTGAAATTGTTGTTCAAAGCGGCAAGGCCAGCGCAAGTTACCTGCAGCGCCGCCTTAAGATTGGCTACAACCGTGCAGCCCGCCTTGTTGAGGAAATGGAAGAACGCGGAATTGTCGGTCCTGCAAACGGAGCAAAACCTCGCGAGGTAATCCACGTTCCATGATAAAAGTGTAAGGTCATGCTGATCCTGAAACAAGTTCAGGATAACATTTCAGCATCTCCCGCCTTAGGAAGTTTATATGATTCTGATAATTCTTTTCTTTATCGCCGGGCTAGCATTTTGCGCCGCCGGTGTATATTTTCTCTTACCAAGTTTTCTGGATAAACTCAACGAAGCCGCTGCAGACAAGTCGCCAGAAAATCTGCGCAAAAATCAACTCCGCGCAAAATCCAGCGGTTACGTTGCATTAGGTTTAGGCGCACTAACTCTCGTCCTGGGCTTTATGCTCATAAGCTTCCCACAGATAGCCTCACCGCTTGTGCTCGTATATATGGTTTTCCTTCTGGCTGCAGTCAGCGTGCTGCTAGTGATGTATAAGTAATTCTATTTATTACTCTTAGTATTATTACAAAGCCGACAAAGCATCTGTAAATTTTCATAAACAGTTTTTCCGCCACAACTCCAGGGAACAATATGGTCTCCCTGCATTTCAGTAAATTCATAATGCTGACTACAAAGAGGACAAATCCCTTTCTGCTCTTCATATTTTTTACGTTTCATCTTGTCATCAAATTCCCGCAAACTTAAATGACTGTCTTTCCTGTCAAAGAGATAATAATAAATGCCCTTATGATTTGTAACTTCTTCATTATCAATTAAAGAAACAATTTCCTTTTCAAGAGCAGCCGGGTCATAATCATTTTCGTGATACTGATTATAAAGCATGCCCCAGTCAATTCCCTTCATCTCCTTTCTGTAAGTTGGGAATAAAGCTTTAATCCAGGCAATCACAAATTGAAAATAAACCCAGAGCTCATTTGCATTAGAATCGTTCTGATGCTTTCCCATGTAAGTACATATCAGCTTATCATCTTTTCCAACATACCAGCCCAAAACAGTTTCAAGAAGCTCCTGCCGAATAGGATTTCCGTTTACATATTTATCGCCCAAAAGCTTAGCCGCGCAATTCGATTTAGAAAAAATCTTTTTAGCCTCAGCCGTCCACGAGCCCGCATAAACCGCATTTCTAATTTCCTGTTCAGTGAGCTTTTCTCCCGCAATGTTTATAGTTTTAAACCAGCTCAATTTTTCGCTGTCAGTTCCTTCGCAAAAATAAACCTGCAAATCATAATTCAAAATCTGCTCTTTTTCGTCCGGTTGCAGGTTTGTAAAGTAGCGCATATTATGAGAAAAAGTCCCGTTCACATAGCGGCAAATCGAAATAGTTCTCTGCTGCCCATCCAGAACTTCATAGCGGCCATCTTCGCGAACAACCCAGTACATCGTGTTCAGAGGAAAACCATTCGTCAGCGTATCCATTACCGCCTGCTGCTGATTATCGTTATAACAAAACTCCCGCTGATAGGGCGGCCTTATATCCAGCTTGCCGTCAAAGCCAACAACCCCAGCCTCATCATTATCCTGATATCCGTTTACAAGTTCGCGGACCTTAATTGTGTGCAAAGTAATTTTCATAATCTTTTTTTCTCCTTGGGGGCTCCCCTCACTTCGTTCGGGTCGGGCCTTCCGCCATTCCGCTATCGCTCCAGCCTCCTCACTTCATTCACTAACTAACGTTAGTTCATTTCGTTGCGGTGGCCGCCTTCGGCGTGGCTCCACGCCCTAGCCCTGTAAGCTCGCAGGCGGGCCTATTTTTTACGCTTGATTAAAATGCGTGCATAAATGCTTTGATATAATTCTCCAGTTTCACAGTCTTTAAAAGCTGCAGGTTTCTTATCAGAATCTAAATGTTTTCTATATAAAGTACCTTTTGCATTAATAGTGAACTTACCTGTTGGTAAACCATTTTTATCTAAAATTTCCATACGTCTTTCATTTGTAAATTCACAACTTCCGACAATTCCTAAACCAATTATTTCAAATTGATCTGGGCTATATTTATCAAGAAAAGTAATTGGAACCCCTATAACACCATCGTAATCCATTGGGATATCAGTAGACTTATCAACATTAATGGCATCGTAGTTTTCATAATGTGGAAACTCTGCATCTGAATATGTTTTATATAAGACTAATTCTTCATGTCGTTTTCTAATATCAAGATTTGTAAACCAGCAACAATTCCTAAAATGAACTAATTTTGTTTTTTCATTTAAAACACCGTCTGCATATTTTTTTGTATTATTATTTCCTATTTCAAAATATGCATCTCCACCCTTAAACCCATATCCAAGCCAAATTTTATTTGATTTAATCTGAGAAAATATTTCTTTGTATGTTATGGCATTTTGACTACCTATTACAATGAATTTTTTTTCATATTTTAATAATTGAGCAATATATTCTCTAAAGAGACTAAACGGTGGATTAGTTACTACTATATCTGCTTGTTTTAATAACTCAATGCATTCAGGACTTCTGAAATCACCATCACCTTTTAATTGTTTTACTTCAACAGTTGAAAAATCTGTATTAGTTGGATCATTAGGATTTCCTGAGTATTCTAGATAAACTGCTTTTTCACAATCATTTTGTGTAAATAAATCTACATCTTGGTTTTTATAACAAGTGGTAATTATTTTTTTTATTCCAAATATCTCAAAGTTTAATGCAAAATATTTGAAGAAATTTGATACTCTTGGATCATCACAATTGCACAGAATTATTTTTCCAAAAAAGTAATCTTTATAATGAATTAATTCTCTTTCTATATCAGAAAGTTGAGTATAAAACTCATCGTTCTTAACTTTTTTAGCTGTATCAAATGTTTTATTTGCCATAATAATTCACCTGGAAAATAGTTCATATAATTAAATAAAATAAACTATTTACCATTTTATTACAGAAATAAACTTTTTACCATTATTTAATGATAAATTGATAATTTTCCATAATTCTACATATATGTGTTTTTGGGATAATGTTGCGATTGAATTAGATTATTTGGGTATGACAAATAAAGAACTCGCCAACAGAGTAGGTATTACAGCATCTAATATTGGAAAAGGGCAAAGGCAAGGGTCTTCTCCCTCCGCCGACACCGCAGTAAAAATCGCCGCAGTTCTGGGTGTGTCTGTTGAATATCTTGTAAACGGAACCAATAATCCTAACTCTTCAAAAAATCACGAAGAAGAGCAGAATCAACTCAGGCTTTATCGAAAGCATTCAGAAATCATAAAAAAATGCGAAGAACTCTCTCCCGAAAAAGAAAAACTTCTTGTAGACTTTATCAGTAATTTTTCTAATCTATAAACTATTTTACTATATACTACTTTACACTATACATTATATACCGTATACTAAAATCATTGGAAATGCCTGATTCAGGCGGTGTCTCCCGAACTCAATCAGAGTCTTGCTCAGGCGGACTTTGAAATAGTTGATAAGGGAGGTTTGCTTATGACATTTGAGCTTGTTGTTGCAGTAATCACATGTATTGCGACAATAATCTGCACTGTTATAGCAGTTCTCTCATACTTTAGAAATAAAAGATGAGTAGATAAATAAAGCCGCCGTAGTCCTTTTCACACATACTTCGGCGGCTTTTACACAACGTGGAGATGACCCAAATGAATCGGGCATTTCCTTTCTTTTAATATAGCATACACCTATAAGGCCGTCAAGTTTTTGGCCATCAATCATTGGGGGATTTTAAGGGGGCGGAGCCCACTTAGGAGAAGGGGTAGCCCGAGACACCGCAACGAAGTGAGGAGGCTCGGGCGCAGGGGGAGACTTCCCCCTACTATATTTTAGCTCATAAGATACGTTTTAATCGGCGGGAATCCGTTGAACTTTCCGGCATCGACATAAACCCAGCGGGCAAGGGCTGTGTTGTTTTTGCGGGAAGTCAAAATACCGCTGTCACCAACAAGAGAACGACCAGGCTCAAGAATGATTTCCGGAATATCATCACCAAAGTCTTCCTGAATGTAGCGGGTAATTTCTGCTTGATTGTGTTGAGATTGATTACGATGTTTGGAGTTTCCAAATCCTTAGAAAAGTCGAGAAAACGCTGGCTGTAGGCTCCCTAAATTTCAGCGTTCGGGCTATAATATTAAAAATGTATGATGTTGGAAATTGAAATCTTAATAAAACAGCATTATACTAAAACGATATGAAAACAAAATGTCCTGAGAAAAAAACGTATGATATTTCGACTCTAAGCCGTCTTATGAAAAAAGATTTCATTTTTGTAATTGCAGTTTTCCTTGCGCTTGTTTTGATTTTCACTGATATCAGCATTTATGAAACATTTGGTTCTGTCCGTTCCAGAAAAACTGGAAGCAGAAAATCTTGCTGTAATTTGTGTTTCGGAAATTGAGCGAAACAGCGAGTACGGACAACTTTCTTTTCTTTCAGAAAATGTAAATCTTTCTGCCCTTACGGCCCGCGGTTATATTTATTCTATTTACAAACAAAAAAATAATACGGATGTTTATGAAACAATTTATGGGACTGATTTTAAACGACTCTATAAACCAATTTGTGTTCGTATTAATCTTTCTGAAGAAAACCTTTATTTTGCAGTTGCTCCTGATGGCCACTGGGTAAATATTCATCTTGTCCTTGTTCTGGGAACTTTATCTCTCCTTTTGATTTGTGCCTTTACAATTTTGACTCTGCTCTTCTTAAAACTTCGCCAGAGTAATATTCGTCTGGCCCAGCTTGCAACTCTGGACCAGCTTACAGGACTTTATACAAAGCAAACAGCAATCTTTTCACTTGAAAAAGAACTTGATTATGCAAAACGCAATGACTCTCAGGTTGCAGTCTGCTTTATTGATATGAATAATTTCAAACAGATAAATGATAATTACGGGCATACTATCGGCGATGCTGCACTTTCAAAAGTTGCAAAACGTCTGATGGAATCTGTACGTCCGGAAGATATTATTGCCAGATTTGGTGGTGATGAATTTATTATTATTTTCCGTGGTAAAAAAACAGGAACAGATTACAGCAGCACCGTTGAACGAATTCGTGCTGTTCTGAACGTTCCTGCCCGCCTTTCTGCCCATGTTCTTGCCGATATTTCTGCATCGGTAGGACTTGCTGTTTTTCCAAATAATGGTAATTGCGTAGAAGATCTTATTGCCTATGCTGATAAAGCCATGTATGCAGAAAAAGAAAGAATGAAAAAAGCAAGATAATTAATACTTCAAAAGACACCTGTGACCTGACTTTACTTTCCGTGCGAAGCACGGAGAGAAGCGATCCATTTATGTTCTCGCAATAATTTTATGTGTCTTCTTTCTTCCACCTCTTGTACTGCACTACCAACTGTAAATTACGAATTTGGTAAAAAACTAACTAACGGTCGTCAGTTATATTATTCTGACACTACACGCCTTATTTGTTCTATTTTTTCTGATAAAGCCGGGCAAAACTGTTCCATTTGAAATCACAGGTGGATCAGAAAACACACTTCAGGTTTTTTATGACGAAAAAAATCGCCACAATCAACCGTCCATTTATTTTCTCACTTCCGGTAGATCGTGGCGAACATTCCTGCCGCGTTATAAGCGGCTCAGAAGAAGTCACAATTTCATTTACTGTAAAATAATTAGCCGAAGCTATATGCTAGCACTTCCACAATCTGTGCAGATTACAGAATTCAAAAGCATTCAAAACCTTTTCGCCATCAAGCAAAGCAAACTCTGCCTTTGGTTCTTCTCCCGGCTTCAAAAGTTTTTTCTGAATTCCTTTATCAGTTACAAGCACAATCCATTCAATATAGTGCTCTGGTAACATAGGATGAGTTACAGAGCCTACGCTTACAGTTACCTTATTTCCTTCTACCTGAACAACAGGCACATGTTTTTCAACAGCGGCATCTGTAGTTCCAGGAATCAATTCTGACATATCTTCTCCACAGCAAACTGTAGGTACCCCAGAATCTTTTACAACTACAATAATTTTTCCACAATGTTTGCAGAAATAAAACTTAACGTCCATTTTTGCCTCCTAATAAATCTTATTAAAATGGTAACTAAAGATTTTGAATTTGTCAAATTTTCACAGTTATTACGCAGATTTCCAAACTATTCCCTATTTTGCCAAAATCTTCTATAATAAAACATTAAAATTTTTAGAGGAAAAAAATGCCTAAAATCGAATGTAACGAAAAACTGTTTTTTGATGCTATCGGAAAAAAATACACTTATGATGTTCTGGAAGATGTACTTCCTTGCGCTAAGGCTGAGCTGGACGAAAAGCCTGATATGAGCCTGCCTGAAAACGAACGCGTTGTAAAAATTGAATTGAATGATACTAACCGCCCTGACCTCTGGTCTACTAACGGTGTTGCACGCCAGATTAAGCTGCACGAAGGCGGAAAGACTGTTGATTATATGAAGCTAATGGCTAACCACGGCAACAACGATTACGGCGACCGCATTGTTGAGGTTGACCCTGAGCTTAAGGATATCCGCCCTTACATGGTTGCTTTTATGATTACCGGTAAGGCAATTGATGACCCTATGCTTAAGGACATTATTCAGACTCAGGAAAAGCTGGCCTGGAACTTTGGCCGCAAGCGTAAGTCTATTTCTATGGGCGTTTACCGCGTTGACCAGATTAAGTTCCCTGTTCGCTACCACGCAGTAGACCCGGACAAGACAAGCTTTGTGCCGCTCCAGTGCGACGCTCCAATGACTTGCCGCCAGATTCTTACTGACCATCCTAAGGGAAAAGATTTCGGCTGGATTCTCGCTGATATGAAAAAGTTCCCTCTTTTGAGCGATGCTAAAAACGAAGTGCTTTCTATGGCACCGATTATCAATAGCGCAACTTTGGGTGCTGTTCAGGTTGGTGACAAGGATCTTATGGTTGAGCTTACTGGTGATAATATTGAAAACCTGATTTTGTCTGCAAATATCGTAGCATGTGATTTTGCGGATCAGGGTTATGAAATTAAGCCTATTCTTGTAAAGCATCCTTATGATACAGGACTAGGAAAGGATATCATGGTTCCTTACTACTTCCAGCCAACAACAAAGACAACTCTTGGTGCTGTAAACAAGCTGCTGGGTAGCGATTTTGATATTGAAAAGGTAAAAGATGCTCTCATCAGAATGGGTAGCACCGTGGTGGTTGAGCCGATAGACGCGGTGGTTGAGCCTGTCGAAACCACCTCTGGTAAAGACTACTCTATCACTCTCTCGCCTGCTCCATACCGCAACGACTTCCTCCACGAAGTTGATATTATTGAAGATGTTATGATTGGCTGTAACGTTGCCGCATTCGAGCCACGCACTCCACAGGACTTCACAGTTGGCCGCCTTCTTCCACTTACTGAGTTCAGCCGTAAAGCTAAAACTTTGATGGTTGGTCTTGGCTATCAGGAAATGATTTTCAACTATGTTGGTTCTAAGAAAGACTACATCGACAATATGCTGATTGACGGTTCAAAGGTTATTGAAATTGCAAACCCAATGAGCGAAAACTATCAGTTCATTCGTCCTGAGATTTTGTCCAGCCTTTGCCGTGCCGAAGCAGGGAGCGCCAACGCTATGTACCCTCATAAGATTTTTGAAATCGGTAAGGTTGCATATCTTAAGGAAGATGAAAACACTGGAACAATTACACGCCAGCACCTTGGCTTCCTTACAGCAAGTGCTAACGCTAACTTCAATACATTGGCTTCTGAGGTATCAAGCCTCGTTTACTTCCTCGACCATGAGTACAAGGTTGTTGAAAGCGAAGATCCACGCTTTATTCCTGGCCGCCAGGCTCAGCTGATTGTAGATGGTCAGCCAGCCGGAGTATTTGGTGAAGTTCACCCACAGGTTCTCGAGAACTGGGGAATTACAGTTCCTTGTGCGGCCGGAGAACTCGACCTGGAAACACTGATGGCTACAGCTGATACTAAAACTGAGGCTCAAAAAAAGAAAGAAGCATCGGTGGTTGAGTGCCCGCAGAGCGGGTGTATCGAAACCACCGCTGGCGGAAATCAGAAATCCGAAGCCGAAACAGACCCAGTAAAATACTTCAACGAGCACATTGAGCTCCGCGTAGCAAAAATCACAAAGGTAGAAACAAACCCACAGGGCGACAAGCTCTATATCGAAACTTTGGATGATGGTACAGACACAGAACGCATTATTCAGAGCGGCCTTCGCCCTTACCTCACAGAAGAAGAACTTCTTGGTCAGCACGTAATCATCGCTGCTAACCTCGCTCCAAGAAAGATGAAGGGCGTAGAAAGCCGCGGAATGCTCCTTGCCTGCGACTACACAGAAGACGGCAAAGAAAAGGTTGAACTCCTCACTGCTCCATGGGCAGCTCCAGGAACCATCATCCAGATCGAAGGTGCCGAATACACCGGCGAAAAGCCAGCCAAAATCGACATCGACCACTTCTGCAAGATTGAATACCATGTAAGCGGCAAATGCTTCACAATCGCAGGTCAGAAGGCTCTTGCAGCAGGCAAGCCTGTTACTACTAACAAGGCTGATAACTGCGAAGTTTGCTAAAATAGATGCTGAAACAAGTTCAGCATGACGTATAACGGTGGTTGAGTAGGCGAAGCCGTATCGAAACCACAAGTACTAAGTGAAGGGGCCAGTTCGAAAAACTCGGGCTGGCCTTCATTATTTATATCCTAAATTGCAACACTTTAATAATCAAAGTTTATCTGTATCAATAATCCAAACTAAGAAACCTTCAACTGCATTTGCTATGGATTCTTCATCATAGATTACTCCATCATAATCAAAAGTCTGGGCTTTTCCTGAACCTTCTGTTGTAATTGTTGCACTGTAAATATAGGCAGTTTTCTTAGCTGGATCAAATTTTACAGTAAAACTTAAATCTCCCATTTTCTTTACCTGTCCATATGTGTCTGGACGATCAGAGACTGCATAACATTCATAATCAAACTTTGCTTTGTAATCTGATGAATAAATATTTACATCCTTGAGTACACCATAAGTACCTGCATCTTTTGATTTTGAAAGAACATTCTTTTTATTAAAAACTACTCCAGCTTTTTTATTCTTAAATGGACTTGGTAAATAATAACCATACATAGCTGCTGAGGCACTATAATTGAATCCTAAAAGTCTGCATTCCTGCCATTCAGCTGGTAATTTCATTTTCTCTTGTTTTTTAATAAATTCAGTAAAAAGTCTATCAGCAAATTCATTTTTGTCCCAAATATAAAAGTCAGAAGTATAATAGCTAAAATTTTCATCTTCTTTTTTAAAAGATTTTTCTTCGATTTTCTTATGTGCAATTCGGCATATCGGACATGAAATCATCTTCTGTCGGGTTAGCGAACTATCAAAAAATAATGTGTTTGCAACACTAGAAAACAATTGATATTTACAGTTATCATCATGGAAGCTTCTTATCTTATTCATAAACTGATTGTATTCTTTTGTTGCTAGAACACCATATTCATTATTTCCAACTTTTACTGTAAATGAACAATTCTTGCCTGGTTCATCAGTAAAACATTTTTCTGTTGCTAAATAATCTTCGAACTGCGAAAGTAAATCTATCATTTCATCATCTTTTAAGAGACTATAAAGTTCTTCTTGTCTTTCCACTATTGATGCTTCAAATAAAGAGGTCTCTTTCCAATATAATTTATCTTTCTCTAATTTCCCTAAGGCTTCCGCAATACAAAATGGACATACTGTACCAGGATGTTTCTTTCCATCCGGATTTTTTACATAATACATTAATGTTTCCCATTTCTCAGAATCTCTTGGTAGAAGTTCTGAATTATGATACTGCTTATGAAGATTTCCTATTTTTTGAACAGCATCTACATATTCAGGCAAATAATCAATAAATCCATTTTCATCTACATAAAAAAAGTTATTTATTGAGTGAATTAAAGAATCAAATGATTCAACAGCTTCTTTTATTTCATCTTCATGGGTTTCTTTAAGGATTTCTTTGATTTTGCTATCTTTTCCGCAACTGATAAAGCAGAAGAGTATAAACATTCCAAGAATACTTATTTTTTTCATAATTTGCCTCCTGATATAACATTATTATACTTTTCTACCCTAACAAATTGTGTTAGGGTAGAATAAATATTTTTTAAAAAGTGACAGAATAATTTTATTTTGAGATTGTTCGATTCCAGAAGGACGTTTAATTTCCTTCTCTTTCCATACGTTCTATATCTTCAATCTTAATATCAGACTTAACCTTAAAGCCTGCCATTTGAGCCATAGTAGCAATATTGAATTTCCAGCGGGCAACGAGTGATGGAGGCTCAAGAGGCTCGGCATAAGCCATATTTTCAAACACCCATTTTAAGATTCGCATATCCTGAGCTGCTGTGAATGTAAGTATAGTACGACCATTCTCATCATCTTCTTCTATTTTTTGATTATCTGCCCAATTTCCATTTCTGATAATTGGTCGTGCTGCTTCATAAAAAGCAATCTTATATTGTTTTGGCCTAAAACGTTTGAAGGCACCAAAATGGCCACCACCAGTAAAGTTTTCTATTTCAAACTTTTCTGGTAAATCGAATTGTCTGAAGCTTGTACTTAAATGAGAAATCTTATTCAAATCAAATAAGCGAACATCTTTCTTTTCTTCTACATAACCAAAAAGATATCCAATTCCTTTATCAAGCAATATCTGATATGGTCGGACAGTCCATCGGTCTTCTTCTTGTTCGTGTACTGGAACTGAAGGTTCGGTAATATCATCACTTGGTTTTGGATAGTGCAAATGTAAAACATAATTTTTTTTAAGAGCTTCTGTAATATCTTCCCAAGTTTTAGGATTAATATGAACTCGAGGTTCTGTACTTGGCGCAAGGGCAATCCTTCGTAGAAGAAGATCGTCGTCCTTTTCATATTTTCGATTTGCACAGAAACTATCGAGCACTTTTTCCATTCCCTCATAGACAGGAGTATTCTTAAAATGAGAGAGAAAAATTTTCGCCTCTGTTAAGAGCTGAAGTTCATTTTCTTCGAGAGTTTTTTGAAGAGTAAACTCATAGAGTTCATAATAATAGAATCCATTTTCTGTGTAATTAAATTCGATAGGAGCTCTAAAATCATCTCTTAATTTGTCCATATCACGATGAATTGTCATTTCACTAACATCCAGCTCTTTGGCTAAAGTTTTACAATTAGGAAATTTATTGTTGGCAATTTGATTATGAATGTGTTGAATCCGTTTTATTTGCGCTACCTGCCCTTTTGGTGCATCAGTTCTTTTATACTGCTTCTTTGCTTTTTTTTCTTCTTCCATATGTTTCTCCTATTTTGCACAACTCGCAACAATTGCAATCTTTAGATCTTTAGCAAGGGTGTCTATAAATTCCAGATCTTCTTTTTTCTCAAGATGATGGATAAAAAAGATCTCTGTTTTATTTTCTTTTACAAACTTCTTGATAAAATCACATAACTCACTAATCGATAAAAAAGAATAATTAACAAAATAAAAATCAGTTTCAAAAAGATACTTAGCTACTTCCTGAATTTTTACCACATCTAAACAGGTATATTCATCTGTTCTATCTACACAAGAAGCATCATACTCATCAACCACACCTAAGATTCCTGAACGATTCACAATATCTGCAGAATGTAAAACCATCATTTTGGTGAAATCTATATCACTTACTATTGTCGAAATGAAACAACAGGAGGCTGGAAAAGTCATTAATAAGCCATTCAATATGGTAATCAAAAATCCTAAAGCAGCTGTTGTGTCATTAAAACTAACTGATGTTAGTCCTACCGGAAGTCCATAAATCGAGCTATTAGCTTTCTTAAGGAAAGCTTTCTTATCATTCTGCTTGCAATCTTCTGCATCAAATTCTTTTTCTAATACTTCGAGAAAATCAACCAATAATTCTTTCACAGATTTTATTTCTATTTCCACCATTTATTTACCTTCTAAACCTATCAAGCTTTGCATAAATCTCTGCAATAACACCATATTCCCTTGAACGAATACATGAGCCTGTTGTATATTCCTGGAACAGTAATGCAGATAAAAATCTGTGTTGCACAATCTTAATATTATTTGCAAAGGCAACTTGTTTTGCAAAAGCTACCTCGCTGCGTATGCATTGAATTGTGATGATTGGACTGTCAGCAATTTTTTCGTTATACATAAGCCCCACAATTCTGTGAGTTCCATCCGTAATCAAAACATCTGATGTCTTAATCTGCTGTTCAATTTTTTTGAAGTTCGATTTGTATGCAGGCAGATTTGAATATAACCACAACTCAGTGTAATCCATAAAAAGTCATCTCCCTATTTTACAAGACCCATTTGCTGGAATACACGATAACAGTATTCCCAAGAAAAGCTTGCAGATGGATGATGATATACTGGAGTTGTAATTACCTTGTGTCCGTTTGAAAGAGTATAGGTTCCAACAGGATTTTCATAATTATCAACGATAACAGATTTTCCATCAGTCCAATTATCATATGGAAGACTCGCCCAGAGTCTCTTGCCCCATACAATCAGATAATCTGGCTGTAGCTGATTCAAAACCTCAAAGAAAGGCTCTACGGCATTTTTGTAATCTTCCGGCTGCCCAGCAATACGTGCATCCCCCATCGGAACCTGAAGAAAATTATAAAAAGCAAGTGAATCCCAAATACGTCGAGAATCATCTTCTGTAGTTGTATTACCAACAAGAGCGCGTTCGAACTTTCTGAAGGTATTCATCCAGCCTTCGTTTACTTCATGATTCAAATATTTCTGGAGAACATCATAAGTAAGCTTTTCATAAACTTCACTTTCATCACAATAATGGCTTTCACCAAGAACAAGAATCTTCTTTCCAAAGATTCCGCCATTAGAATATCTTGAACCAACATAAGGCTTAAAAATGATTTCTGACATAAATTCCTCCAATTGATTAATTATACCTCAAGTATAACAAATTGGTATAACATTTCATGTTATACCTAACAAAAAAAAATTTTTATTTCTTTACGAATCTGATAACCTGCGCAAATGGAAATAAATAAAGTTCGAGATTTGAAAAATATGTATATTTCTGTAAAAGCAGAGTTTTTAATCCAATTGTCATAACTAGAAAGTAAATCACAAAAATTGCTACGAAGTCTAGAAAAGACATCTGTTTTTTTAATCAGTACTACCATTTTATGATAGCACTAAAATAATTATAAAGCAGGAGAATGTCTGCCTTTTCCAGTTCCATTTGGATGTCGTGGGCAAGGAAGATTTGTCAGAGTACTTATTGCTGAAGATTTATACCCACAGTATTTGCAAACATACTGTGATTTTTCACTGCCTTCATATAGGATATGTCTTCCCTTACCAGGTCCTAATGGATGCCTTGGACAAGGAAGATTTGTTAATGATGAAACAGAATTGCTTTTGTAGCCACAGTTGATACAGTAGAAGTTTGACATAGTTTTACTCCTTAATTATATTCATTTCTTAATTTTTCTAACATTTCTTCTTGAGTAAGTAAATTTCCATTTATATCTTTAATTAAATTTTCCTGAGGCTCTTGCTCTATTGTTTCTAATTCGTTTTTATCAATTTCTTTTTCTTTTTCTGCATAATCTTCGCATAATTGATATAATTCGTTATGAAAACAATATCCTGTATATTTATTACATAAGGAATCCATATTGTTATGATTTAATGTTCTAGCCCGTTTTAACAAAACAATTACTAAACAGATAAATTCAATTATCAAGAAAACAAATGGAATAAATAAATATTCATTAAAATTTAATTTTATAATATTTTTTAAGCTAAAAACTTTTGTAATTGAAAGAATAGAATAAATACTAGTCACCAGTATTGCCGGAACAGACATGAATATATTTCTAAATTTTTTATATTTAGGAATGATTATTCCATAAAAAACATTTCCGTAAATTGTGGTTAATTTCTCAATTCCTTCCGTGTTATAGCATTTTTCTGGTAACTTTTCTATAAATTCTTTTTTCTTAGTAGCTTCAGTAAGGTATCGAGCAACTTCTGACTTTATTAAATTAGCATGTTTTTCAGGGGAATCCAAAATTAGAATAGGAACCATACTATCTATAATATGAAATGCATTATCCAAAAAATTCAATTGATCATCATTCATATTCTTAATCAAATTATTGTAAGTATTTTCATAACACCTTTTATAACATTCGATTTTATTCACAAGAACTGATTCTTGATACCAATTAGCAAAACTTTCTAAATCATCTAACTGATTTTCAAAATTGTCAAAATAATAACTAATTCTTTCAGCTAGTTCTATTCTATATTCAGATTGATATAGGTATTTAATGTTTAAGCGAACTTGATCAGCAGTTATTTCTATATCTCCTTCTTTTTCTAAAGGATTATTTTCGATTCGATTTTTAATTACATCTAAATCTTTGTTTATGTCTTTTATTCGATTTTTATAAATTTCTACTGATTGTGGAAGCAAAGCAAAACATCGCTCTTTCCATTCTAATCCCTGTTCTCGAATTTTCTTTATTGTATTCTTATATTTAATATTTTTTCTTAACTCTCCTGCAGCACCAAAACCTGCTGTAAATAGATCTTTTGCTACTGTGCTGAATATAGAAAGACCAACTTTGGTTGCCGCTCCTTTTATATCACTATCATCAACATAAGAAACTGCTTTACCAGCACCTTTCCCTACTACATCTCCAATTTTGCTACCTATTTCCATGGCGGTTTGTGTAAAATCTTCACAGTTCTTAATAATATCTTGTGAAAGAGTCTCAAAACTGTCAATTGTTGTAATAAATTTCTGATATTCTGCCATTGTGATTTCCTTCTTTATCCTGTTATTTTGTCATAAATTTGCATTATTCTACTATTACAATTATCCAATTGTTGACTTAACATAAAATAAGCATTGTAATCTTTTTCATTCATTGATTTCGGATCAAATGTTTCAAGATTTTTTCTATGAGTTTGTATTTGCGCTAAAAGTTCATTAATTAATGGTTTTATTTGTTCATATTGTTTATCCATAGTATCTAAGCTATGTTGATTTTGTTTATCAATCATTTGTAGTTTAGCATTAATAATTTGCTCTCTTTTATTATATTCAGAAATAAGATTTATACTTTCTTTAACTGCAATAGAAAAACTTCTTACAGTTTCATTATTTGCAAGTGTATTTAAATCTTGTGCAATTTCTTTAAATTGTCTTGTTTCATTTGAATCATTTTCATTTACAAAAAACATTTCTCTTTGATTTATAGACGAAACATTATTCTCTACATTTGATTCAGCTAACACAGAAGTATTTTCCTGTATAGCAGGAACCTGTGTATCTATAATTCCAACATCATCTTCTATTACATGTTGATTTGAATCACTTAAAGAAGAGGCAAAAGATTGAATTTTCTCAGAACCACTTTGCAAACCTTTCCCAATTGTATTTAATCCGGCACTAACTTTATCTGCATAGCCAGATTCCGAAATTTTGTTTTTTAATCCATCAAGAAAACCCATTTTTATCTCCAATAATTTATCTTTTTTTATTTACGCATATTGCAATATTATACTACGCTATATGCAAATCGTCAAATTTACTATTTGCGTATAAAATTAAGCTATGAATGCAGAGCAATTACAGGAACTTTTTTCCTCAAACTTAAAGGAAATGCGTATTCAGGCAAATTTGAGTCAAATGAAGCTTGCCGAAAAAGCAGACCTTTCTGTCGGTTATATCTGCGATTTGGAAAGTGGTAGACGCTGGGGCACTCCTGAAACCTTTTCAAAACTTGCACAAGCACTGGATGTAAATCCTTTTGAACTACTTCTTCCAAAAGACCTTGAGCTATCTGCTTCTGACATTTCTTTCCGTCGTACTTTTGCAGCAGAAGTAAATAAAGCAATGCAAAATAATTTGCGTTCTGCATTAGATAACGCAATTTCCCAAGCAATGAATAATTCTGTAAATTAAAATTCCTGTACATTTTGATTTGATTATATCAGGCAAGTATAACAAATTTTGTTAGTGTGAAAAATAATTTTTTAGTTATAATGACCTTTACAAGCAGCAATGATTATATTATCTCCATCCTGCTTGTAAACAATACGATTGGTGTCATCTATCCAGCGACTCCACCAGGCGCAATAATCATCCCAAGCGTTTTCATGCCACAAAATTTTCACCAGCTACACCTCTGCAAGCTTATGTTCTTTAAGCTGTGCTTTTCCGCTGTCAATTTCACTAGTAATTTTTTCGAGATAATGAAGGTTTGTGTCGTTGTAAAATGGATCAAGAGTAAGATCAAAAGGAATTCTACGCTCACGAATAACCTTTTTAGCAAACATCTTAAATGCTGCTGTAATTGTTAAACCAAGCTGATCACATACATCTTCAAAAGAGTTCTTTTCATCTGTAACCATTCTGATATTAATCATTGACTGTGCCATAACTTCACTTCCTATATACAATGTGAAGCAAAATTATATGTTTGTAAAGCAATTTACTTCACCTCATTCACAAGCTCTTCGCCGCCCGCAAACGCCTTAATATTTTCCAGCGTTGTATCCGCAAGGTTCTTCAAAGCATTGGTAGTCAAAAATGCCTGATGGCCTGTAATTATAACATTCGGGAAGGTCAAAAGGCGGGCAAGGACATCATCTGTCATGATATCCGTAGACCAGTCGCTGAAGAAGTATTTACTTTCCTCTTCGTAAACGTCCATGCCGATGCCGCCGATGTGGCCGTGCTTTAAGGCGTGAACCAGAGCCTTAGAATCGATGAGGGCGCCACGTCCTGTATTTATAATCACGGCATCCTGCTTCATCATCTTCATTGTGTCGTGATTTACGATGTGTTTTGTTTCTTCGGTGAGCGGACAGTGCAGGCTAAGCACATCGCTCTGGCGGAAGATTTCTTCCTTGCTCACGTAGGTTGCCCCAGTCTCGCCGGCCCACTTTTCGTTCGGATATGGATCATAGGCAATAATCTTCATTCCAAAGCCTTTGAGGATTCCAGCCATAATCTGGCCGATTTTTCCAGTTCCAAGGATACCTGCGGTAAGCCCGTGCAAGTCGCGGCCTGTCAGCCCGTCAATATTAAAGTTAGCAGTCTTTGTACGAAGATATGCCTGAGGGATATGGCGGGTAAGGGAAAGCAGCAAGGCCGCTCCATGTTCTGCAACTGCATAAGGCGAATAATCCGGAACCCGAACAACTTTAATTCCAGCCGTCGCAGCCGCCTTCAAATCAACATTATTGAAACCGGCACAGCGCAGTGCAATCAGCTTTACCCCGCACTTTTTCAGCACTTCAATGACTTCTGCATTTACCACATCATTTACAAAAACACAGACTACATCAAAGCCCTGTGCCGTCATTGCAGTATTTTCATTCAGCTTAAAATCACGGAAATCTATTTCATAATTAAAGCCACCATCTGAATTCGCTTTTATAAACGAAGCCTTATCATAAGAACGTGTATCAAAAAATGCAACTTTCATATTGTCAGTCTCCTCTAACTCTATGTATAAGTTAACATCGAAATACATTAGTCGTCAACATTAATAATCAGGCCAAACCTAAAGCCATAAGATTACTGATTATCCATGACTTTCTGTAAATCCATAAGATCTTTTTTTAATGATTTATTATCTGGATATTTTTCCAACCCTTCTTCGAGTATTTTCTGCGCTGCATCGAAATTACGTGCATTTGATTTGCTATAGCCATTTTCATAATCACGAGTGTTCATGTATACATTCAAAATTTCTAACCAATAACTTTCCAAATGAAGCTCTGTTCTTTTCCAGCGAGCAGCTCCAAGAGGCACCTCTCTCTCAAAATTCCTGCTCTTTATATATTCCGAAGTAAGATTTCCAGCAATGAGCCCAGCTGCCTTTACCGCAGCCATATACAAAACTGCTGATGAAACACAATTATACGAATTGCATCGGTTACAGGATTCACTTCCTTTTTCACATTTAGAAAATAATAATGATATTTCAAAGAATTCATCAGAAGAATAAGGAGAAGTTTTGTGTTAGTTGTAAATAACGGCTCAAAAGAAGGATGATGTATTTGAGCCGTGAGTAGATTAATAAACCCTGAAAAAATAAAAACGTAATAAGTTTTTAACTGAATTTTTTTTCAGTAATATAACAACTAAACATCTCAATCTCTTTTACAGATTTTTTAATTCCTTATCGTAAGTTACTTTCATACCAATAAGACTTGCAACAAGAGAGGCTCCCTCAGCAATAATAAAGGACCACCAGATATTGTTTACATCACCGGTAAGCGAAAGCAGATAAGCAGCAGGCAGCAATACAATCACCTGACGAACGAATGAAACAATCATACTCATCAAGCCTTTACCAAGAGCCTGGAAAACAGAAATCAAAGTAATACAAACTGCAGCCACCGGAAAGTGAATTGCAATGCGGCGGAGAGCCGAAACACCAATAGCATACATTTCATCAGATGCATTGAACATAGCAAGCAGCTGACGAGGGAAAAGCTCGAAAATCAAAAGACCGGCAACCATAATCATGACTGCGGCAATTGCACAAAGCTTAATAGAACGCATGATTCTGTCTTTACGCTTTGCACCATAATTATATGCAACAATTGGAACAATACCATTATTCAAACCGAATACCGGCATAAAGATAAAACTCTGCAGTTTAAAATAAACACCATAAACCGCAACAGCAGTCATAGTAAATGCACCAAGAATCAAGTTGATGAGGTAAGTCAAAAGCGAACCAATAGAACCAAGAAGAATAGAAGGAACACCTACCTTGTAGATGTCGGCAATTGTCCTACCGTTCGGTCGGAATCCTTTTACTGTAAATTTGATTTCTTTGTTCTTTGTAAGATTGAGAGTAAAGGAAATTACAAATCCTACAATCTGACCAAAAACCGTTGCCCAGGCAGCACCAGCAATTCCAAGTTTAGGGAATCCCAAAAGTCCAAAAATCAAAAGCGGATCAAAAATTATATTTGTAATTGCACCGGCAAGCTGAGAAATCATAGAAAGCACAGTGCGGCCTGTAGACTGTAAAAGACGTTCAAAAAGAATTGCCCCATAAAGACCAAAGCTGACAATCATACAGATAGAAAGATACTGAACACCGTATTCAATAATTTCAGGATTGTTAGTCTGCGATTCAAAATACCAGCGTGGCAGAAAAAGTCCAAGGGCCGCAAAAACAATCATAGTAACGGCATAAAGAAAAATTCCATTAAGGGCAGAGTCTGTAACACCCTTTTCATTCTGTTCCCCAAGACGGCGCGAAAGAAGAGCATTTACACCAACACCAGTACCAACTGCTGTAGAAATCATCAGGTTCTGAATAGGGAAAGCGAGGGAAACGGCTGTAAGTGCGTTTTCCGAAATCTGTGCAACAAAGATGCTGTCTACAATATTATAAAGTGCCTGAACCAGCATCGAAATCATCATCGGCAGTGAAATCTGAACCAAAAGTCTGCCGACTGACATAGTTCCCATCTTGTTTTCTGTAGGAGCAACCACTACTCCTTCTTTAATTTCATTATTTTCCATTATTAAGTCCTTAGTGCCACATATTAACAAAATATGAAATAAATTGCAAAGAAATAGGAGGATTCAGTAAATTTTAGTAAATCCTCGTTAATTTTTAGAAATAATCATTGTGATTTTTGTAATTGAGATTTACTATTTAACTACAGGAGTATTAAAAAATGACAGTTAAAAAACTTGAAGGAGAAGAACGCTTTGAAGCTCACAAGCTTTTTGTTTACTGTTTTCATCAGCGAGTAGATAATATTGAAAATGAGCGTCAGAAGCAGGAAGCAGAAACCCAGGAAGACTGGGGAGCTTTTGATGATGATGGAAAACTGATGGCTCGCATAATAAATAACCATTATGATTTTCATCTTGATGGCCAGGCTGTAAAAACCGGCGGAATTGGTGGCGTTGCTACTTACCCAGAATACAGAGAGACTGGTGCAATCCGGGAAATTTTTAAGGCCCTGCTTTTAGAGGCTTATAAAAATGGCGAAGTGCTTTCTGCCCTTTTCCCTTTTAATCATAAATTTTACAGAAAGTTTGGTTATGAGGTTGTGCCCTTTAGAAATGAATACAAAATGCATCCTAACGTTCTTAAAGACTACCATTCGTTAGCCACAGAAGAAAAGTGCGAGGTTCGCAGATGGCAGGAAGAAGATGGGTTTATGGACTTTTTGAATGTTTATGAGAAGTTTGTCTCGGGCTTTAATCTTTCTGCTCTTCGTACGGAAGAAATGATGAAGGAGCATTTGAAATTTGAAAAGGAATACATTGACCGCAAGTTCTCCTATATCTTTTCTCGAGACGGGGTGCCGGTGGCCTACCTGATTTTTAAGGATGAATTTAATCCACAGGCGGCAGTATTGAAAGTTGAAGAATGTGCTTGGACATGTCGTGCCGGCTTTAATTCAATTTTGAATTTTCTTGCCCGCTTTTCTGCTGACTATGGTTCTATCGTGCTGCCTCTTCCAAAGGGCCTTGACCTGCTAAAAATTATACATGCGCCTAATGCCTATGAAATAGAAAAGCATACCTGCCAGCATTTTATGGTAAGGGTTATGAATGTACAAAAGCTTTTTGAAGTTATTAAGAAACCAGCTGATTGTGATTTTACTATTAAAGTAATAGATGATCTGATAGAGGAAAATAATCTTACACTTAGAATTCTGTCCGAAGGAATAGTACTAACTAACGTTAGTAAGCCAGATATTGAACTTGATATTCGTGCTCTAAGTCAGCTTGCTGTTGGATGCAGTAATCTGGATGAAGCAGCCTTAAGATCTGATGTAAAAATCAACAGCAACGAAGAGATGCTTAAAAAAGTATTTACCGAAAAAAATATTCTGATTACAGAAAGCTTCTAATTAAATAAAAGGAATTGAATTATGAGAATTATACTTATTCGTCACGGTGACCCAAATTACGAAAAAGACTGCCTCACAGAACTTGGACACAAACAAGCTGCTGCTACAGCCCAGAGACTTCTGAAAGAAGGAATTGATGAAATATACTCCTCGCCGCTCGGCAGAGCAAGACAGACTGCAGGATATTTTTCCCAGGCATCCGGAATAAAGGATATTAAGATTCTGGATTTTATGCAGGAAATCCGCTTTGGAACTGAGGATGATTTATATAACAATAAATGGAATCCATGGCTTGGAGTTCAGGCACTTATTCGCGAAGGCAAGGATTTACAGTCACCTGACTGGCGCGAATATCCGGTTTTTAAAGATAACCTTGCTACTGTAGATGCTGGTAAAATTGGTGTAGAAACAGATAAGTGGCTGGCAGGACTGGGTTATGTCCGACAAGGGCTGTATTACAGAAATGCAGGCAAAGGTACTGAAGGCGGCAAAGAAAAGACTATCGCCATCTTCTGCCATGGTGGCGCAAGTGCAGCCTTCTTAGCCCGCGTTTTAAACCAGACCTTCCCATATATGTGCGGATCGCTCCTTCACTTTCCTCACACCACAATTACAGTCTTAGAATTTGATGAAACACCAGGGGAACTTACACTTCCGATTATAGACCTCTTAAACGACGCAACACACTTAAAGGATGTATAATAAAAAAATCCCGCACAACAACAGAGTGTCACGCGGGACAGTATATGTAATCACCCCGGAGCTTTGCTTCTACGGGATGGAAGTTCAAGCCGACTGGCGCAGGGCCGGACGGCGAGAAGCCTATTGAAAGGTGGTTTCGATACGGCCTTCGGCTTACTCAACCACCGGTTTTTATTACATGTAAAGTGGGGCAATCTGGTTGAGAACCTTGTTGTACTCATTATATGCAGTATTATAAGCAGCAACATTCTCAGGAATTGGGTCTGCGCTCTTTGATGTATCTAGGGTGATGTGTTCTGCACAGAGTTCTGCGATGTCGCACTTGCCGTTCATGTTCTTAAGACACCAGAGGGCCTGAACTGCTCCTCCGAGGGCAGCTGCTTCGTCCAGTGCTGGAACGCGGATTGGCAGGTTCATTATGTCTGCGGCAATCTGGCGCCAGAGAGGAGACTTCGAACCACCACCAATAAGGCGGATTTCGCGAGGCTTAAAGCCGAGTTTGCGGAATGCATCCAATCCACCGCGCATTGCGAATACTGCCGATTCAAGTGAAGCGCGGGCAATATTTGCACGGTTAGTATTAGCCGAAGTCAAACCTGTAATGCTTGCGCGTCCGTTTGGCAAGTTTGGAGTTCTTTCACCATTAAAGAATGGCATAACAAGAACACCTTCAGATCCGCAAGGAGCCTTAGCAGCTTCGCCATCAAGCTCTTTTACGTCCATCTGGAAAAGTCCACGAACAAACTCAGTTGCTACAGTACAGTTCATTGTACAAAGCAAAGGCAGCCATCCGCCAGTGCTTGAACAGAAGCCGCTTAAACCATTTGCAGGGTCACTAATAGGCTTGTCAGAATATCCGTAAAGTGTACCAGAAGTTCCCATAGACATTGTAAGGAAGCCGTCTGCAACTGTACCAGTTCCAACAGCACCCATCATGTTGTCTCCACCACCAGCACTTACCGGAATTCCTTCAGGAATACCATAAGCGGCAGCAGCTTCAGCCGACACTTTACCCGCAGGTGCACTAGGCTCAATCAACTTAGGCAAAAGACCAAGCAGGCCACCATCAATAATGTCACAAATCTTCTTAGACCAGCAGCGGTTAGCAGAATCAAACAAAGCTGTACCAGAAGCATCACCGTACTCCATAACGTACTCGCCGGTCAACTTCCAGTTCAAATAATCATGAGGAAGCATAATGTATTTCAAAGTCTTAAAAGCTTCAGGTTTATTTTCCTTGAGCCAGAGAATCTTTGGAGCAGTAAAACCAGGAAGCATCAAATTGCCGAGCAGCTTAACAACCTTCTTGTCCCCGCCAGCTTTCTTAGTAATCTCGTCACACTGTTTAGTAGTTGCAGTATCACACCAGAGCTTAATGTTGTACAAAGCCTTGCCGTCTGCTCCAAGCGGAACAAAACCATGCTGCTGACCAGAGACACCAATAGCCTCAATAGTCTTTTTATTTTCAGCAGAAAGTTTTCCAAAACAAACTTCAAGTCCCTTGTCGAACCATTCAGCCTTCTGCTCTCGTGTTCCATCTGCCTCAGAAATCAGCTCCATAGGGCAGCTTGCTTTTTCAATAATCTCTTTCTTTTCGTAGTCGTAAATTACAACCTTCATACTCTGTGTACCAAGGTCAATTCCAGCAACAGTTTTCATAATGTGCTTTATACTCCTTTTTTTGGGTTTCCCTCGTTTCACTCGGGTCGGCTGTTACACCCTTCGCTAACGCTCACCGTCCTCGCTCTGGTGGTTTCGATACGCCCCTTCGGGCCACTCAACCACCAGCGCTGCGGTCGGCTGCTTCGCAGGGGTTCCATAGCCTAACCTGTCCTTACATTATAACATTTACTTCGCACTCTTTCTACGGCAACCGGTTGCGTTTTTAATCTCTAAAGGCAAAATATGATATAAAAAATTATTTTATGCTATACTGTGCCCATGACAGGTTTAATCGTTGCTCGTTCAATCAATAATGTAATCGGAAGAAAAGGTTTTATTCCCTGGAAAATTGAAGGAGAGCAAAAACAGTTTAAAGAACTGACTACCGGAAACGTTGTTATTATGGGGCGTAAAACTTACGAAGAAATTGGGCATCCCCTTCCAGGTAGAAAAACAATTGTAATTTCAAAAACCCGCAGCTTTGAAGGTGAAAACCTTTCAACTGCATCATCAGTAAAAGGTGCAATTACACTTGCCGCAAAGCTTTATGGAGATTTAAATATTTTTTTTGCAGGTGGGTATGAAGTTTACAAAGAAGCTTTGCCTTTTGTAGATGTAATGTATATAACGGAAGTAAAGCTTGTCATTGAAGATGGTGATGTTTTTTTTCCCGATTTTAATGTAAATAATTTTGAAATAAAAACCGGCGAAACTTCCGGTGATAAAATCAAATACACCCGAATGATTTATACCCGCCGGAAGAAATAATACCTGCAAAAATCAGTCACCAAAAAGTGCCTTTGCATCTTCAGTTTCCATTACAGAAACCTTTGTAGTTACAACAGGCTTTTCATCGTTTTTGTTTGCATAAAGTTCGCAGATATAGCGGTAAACATGATTTTCTTCGTCACGGAAATCTTCTACTGCCTTCATCTGAATTGTTGTATTGTTCTTTAAATATCCAACATCCGCCTTAAATTCCATTACGCTAAGAATAAATCCCGGCAGCGGCGTACGTCCCTTAATTGTATTTGTAATTCCAGTAAGAGCTGAGATACACTGGGCCATAAACTCAAAACCTGCCCAGCTTGGCACACCGTCGAACTCCGGCTCATAAAATATACAGTTTTCCGTAATATCATATTCGCTGGTAATTGTATGATTATTTACATCGTGCTGAGTAACACGCGAAAGCAGAAACATTTTTCCTTTGTGAGGAAGATAATTGACAAGTTCGTCATGTTCAATAAGTTGCTGAATTTCCATAAATTATTTTTCTCCTTATATTATATTCCTAAAACCAGACAGGCGTTAGCACCACCAAACGCAAAAGAATTCGAAAGGCAAACTTTAAGCTCACCTGTTTTTTCGCCAGATTTTCCGTCTACTATATTGAGTTCCGGAATCTCTTCGTCGCGTTCCCCATCCCAAACCTGAACAGGAAGTTTTACATTTTCTATTTTGCCTTTGTTTTCAACCATAGCCTTCCAGCAGATTGCAGCTTCAAGTGCCGCTGCAGCTCCAAGAGTATGACCTGTAACCGGCTTTGTTGTTGAAACAGGAACCTTACATCCAGCCTCGCCAAAAACAGCATTAACAGCCTTGCCTTCCATACTGTCATTAAACTTTGTTCCTGTTCCGTGCAGATTAATATAACCTACTTCCGAAACAGAAAGTCTGGCATTTTCCAAAGCTCGTCTAATAGCTTTTTCAGCACCCACTCCACTTGGATCTGGAGAAGTCATATGATATGCATCTGCACTTTCGCCCCAGCCAAGAAGTTTTACAGCCGGAAGAGTCGAATCAGCAGAATCTCTTTCGAGCGGTTCACGTGTCAGAACGAAAAAAGCAGCGCCATCTCCAAGTGTAATTCCGTGTCGGTTTTTACTGAATGGATTTGTTATCTCACTTGAAACTGCTTCAAGCGCACTAAAACCAATCAGAGTTGTATCAGAAGCAATGTCGATTCCACCGACAACAGCAGCATCAACAATGCCTGCCATAATCATTTCTGCACCTTTTATTATTGCACCTGCGCTGGAAGAACATGCAGTAGAAAAAGTATTTACAGGGCCAGCCAGTCCAAACTTTTCTGCAATAAAAGTTGCAACATAATCAGCACCCTGAATTTCAAGATTATAATCTGCAGGGAATTTTTCTTCGGCAAAATATTTTCTGTGACCTGCAAGCGAAAACTCTGTTCCATTATCACAAGAGCCAACACAAACAGCAATGCGGTCTGCACCATAACGTTCTTTTACTGCAGTAACATCATTCGAAATCTGTTCAAGCGCAGCATTCTCAATACGCATGATTTTCATTTCATAACGTGCTCCGCTTGCTTTTAAAACTTCTTCATCTATTCTGGCAGCAAAATATTCTTCACCGTTACAGGCTGTTACCTTTTTAATTCCGCTCTGCTTACCACTTGTTACAGCCTGCCAGAGTTCATCAATATTGTTTCCACCACAGCTCATTACGCCGGGTTTTGAAAGATATAATTCCATAAATAATCCTTAACAGATGTTTTATACTATATTAAAAATCTTCTGCATTCACAAGTTGATAAGAATAACCACGCAGAAAATTCTGAATCTTTACTTCATTCTGTGAAATTGAAATTTCTTCTATCAGATTTTTCCCATCAAAAATTTTTCTGATTTCAACTTCATTTTCTGCTGAACTAGACTCAAATTTTAATCCAGCTGCTTCAAAGTTTTTTCTAAGTTCATCTTTATCATAATATGCATTCTGAATATCACAGATTATATATTCACCCGGAAGAGCTTTTGGAAAATATGCAGTATCAAAAATAACTGATATTCCGTCATAAAAAAGATTTCCCATATCTGCTCCAAAATCATTCATCAAAGAAAGATTAATTCCTTTTGCATCAATTTGTGTATAAGAAAGGAGTGTAAAACTTTGAGAACCAAAACTGCCATTCAATGCCTGAAGGCCTTCAAAAACAACACAAGCTTTTGTGGGATTCAAAAGATTTACTGTTTTTGAATTAGTAATATAAATTGGTCTTAACCCACTTGCTTCTGCTTTCTTACTTGTACATGAGCATAAAACTGTAATTACAATGAAAATTCCACAAAGGTGTTTTAATAACTTTTTCATATTATTTTTCATTCTTATCCTCTTCACCCAATCGTCCGTAAAAGAAAGAGCTTACATAAGCAGTGGCTAATCCAATGAAAATCGAAAGGCCAATTAAATGAACCGGCTTAAAAGAACTTAATGCAAGGGCTCCAAAAGAAATTATTGTTGTAACAAAAGAAACCATTGTTGCAAAAGGTTCCAGAGTTTTTTGTTCCAGGCTTTGACTTTGCACAGAAGACTGATTTCCTTTTTCTTTCTTTTCGTTTTCCATCATGTAAATTATGTAATCCAGACCGAGTCCAAAAACAAGAATTAAACCTGTAACAGAGAAGAACTCCATATTTATTTTACATAATGCAAATACTGCAACAACAACAAGAATTATAAGCAGTGGAACTGAAATAATCTTAAAGGCCTGTTTCCAGGAATAAAAGAATTTCAGCATTATAAACATCAACACGTAGGCTACAACAAAGAACTTGAGAATCATTGATGTGAGACTGTCCAGATCCTTACTTATATCCTGTGACTTACTGATAAAATAAACATTGTCATTATTTTCTGCTAACGAACGGTAGTTAGTATAATCTGTTACCCTAGTTGGCAGTAGAACTGTAAAATATTTTCCATCAACTTTTCCAAGCCATGCAGAAGAAATAGCAGATTCGATAAAGTCTGGAACATTACCATTCTCAAAAGATACAAAATTATTTTTTGTAATCTCATAATCATTAATTAATTTCATCAAGGCATCGAAGTTTTCTACATCATCAAAACCAAGTGCCTGAAGCTGTTCTGGAGCAGACTCCATAAGTTTCTTATAAGCTTCGCGAGATTTTTTCTGAATCTCTTTAGAAGGAATAAAACTTGAAGTACTTATATAACCGATTTTGCCTTCAGTCGTTTTTTCAAATTCAGCACGCAACTTTTCTTCATTTTTAAGAGCTTCGTCTTCTGTTTCTCCGCTCACAATATACCAGCCGCCAGGAGTATATTGAATTACCTGTGAAGCGATAATTTCATCCTGTAAAAGACGGCCTTTCATATCATAAAGTGTAAGCAGATTATTTTTGATTTTTACATTTTTATGACAAATCAAGATTGAAAGAATTGAAAATACAAACAGAACAATAATTACTGCACGGCCTACCCATTTCTGTTCAACCTTAGAAACAATACCAGAAAAATGTTTTGTAAAGCGGATATTTCCTCTTTTTTCAGGAAGCTTAATATACGGATAAATTGCAATCGTAGTAAGGAAGGAACTTACAAGACCTGCAAGACAGAAAAGAGACATCTGCTTGAGGATCGTAAACGGCGCAAACAAAAGAATTGCAAAACAGATTCCTGTAGAAACAATTGCCATAAGCAGGCCGGAGAAAATATGATTTCTAATTTCTGTACTTGATTTTAATTCTGTGTTTCCTGCCCAGTGGGTAAAAAAGTGAAGACTGTAATCTATGCAGGAACCTATAAGAGAAGTTCCAAATACAAGAGTGATGACATGCATCTTATGAAAAACAGAAAGTGTCATTAAAACTGCAACGCCCATAGAAATCAAAATCGAAGCAACAGAAAAAACAAGAGGACGTACAGAGCGGAAAATAAAAATCAAAAGAATTATTACAGCCAGCATTGAAACCGTAGCTATAACCGAAATCTCGCGGCTCGCAGAAGTAGAACTTTCATGACTGTGGAAAGGAGTTCCCGAATAAATAAAGCTTGTAGAGTCATTATTGTTATTTTCACAAACTCTGTAAATTTCTGTAATCGCATTATCATTCGAAGCAAGCTTTGCACCTCTGCTGCTAAGAATACCGCGAATCATAACATACCATTTGTCTTCAAACTTCGAAGCAAGAACTCCATCTTTCACAGACATTGCAGTTCCGGCATTCTGAAGAGAAGTCAGATAATTTTGAAGATTATATTCTGTGAGCAAAAAAGGATCGGTATCAATATTATCAAGAGGAAGCATTGTAAAGCCACCGTATGCTTTTGAAAGAGCTTCAAGAGCAAAATCCTTTGCACCCTGCTCACTTGCAAGAATTGCATCGGCAGTTTTTTCATCAATCAGATATGAACGATACTTATATAAAAAGTCTGTAATTTCCCCCATTGCACTTACGTCATTGTAAAGAGAAACAGTTTCAAAGTTTTTGCTGTCTTTCAGATCGTCATAAACGCTCTGAGCAACTTTTTTTGCTTCTGAAAAATCTTCATTCGCTACAAGAATAAAAACATTCTGCGAAGTTACAGACATCATTTTTTCATCAGCCCTTTTTACAGAGGCCATTGAAATGCTTTTAGGCACAAGATTAAAAAGATCAGAATCAATTCCTATCTTGCCGCGAAAAATAATAATTGAAGCCAGGAAAAAAATAAGAACAGCAGCATGATAAAAAATCCATGCGCCAAAAAGTTTTTTCTGTGAAAGATTTTTCAGAGAATCATTCAACGATAAAGTTTTGTTTTTCATCCGTAGATAGTTCCTTTGGGTATATCTGATTTATAAATTCATAAATTATTGTATTACCTGAAGCTTCTGACATAACAAGGCGGTTCATTGAAGTTTCCGGTTTTGTAAAACCTGAAAGCTCAAGACTTTTCATAACAGCTGCAATTGTTGAATCCTTTGGAGTAAGAACTAAAGTCCAGCCATTGTTTTCATTATCAGAAAACTCGCAGATAAAATTCTTTTTTAGAGCTTCAACATCGCCGGAAAATACAGAACTCAGAGTTTCAGAAATATTCGAAAATATCTGATTATCTTTTCCACTCATCACAGATTTATTTCCGTTTGCAGAAATCTGAACCATAGTGTCTTTAGTAAGAATCAAAGATGAAGGAACAGGTTTTTCTGTTTTCCAGAGAATCCCTTCTGAACAGATTATATATTTTCCAATAGACTTTAACTTACGACCGTTCGTTTGTAAAATTTTTGTCTGAGTGAAATCTCCTTTTGTATTTGGATGTGAAGCAAGTTGTTCGCAGACACTTTCCAAAGAAACCTGTTTATTTGTCTGTGCAAAACAAAGCGAATTGAAAGCCGCTGATAATATAAACATTGCTGCAAAAATTGTTCTTTTCATACTGCCCCCATAGATTTTTCTAGTTCCAGAAGTTAAAAAAGTTATACCACTGATAAGGATACAGCTTGCAGAACTTTTCCAGTTTTTCTACAAACTCACCGCAGCAGTCATTAATACGAGCTTCACGTTCTGAACGTAGACAATTAAAATCTATTTTTGATTTTTCAATATAAATATTATATTTAGGATTAAAAGGAGACATTTTTGAACGCATACCAAACATATAATAAACAGGTATTTTCATCAAAGCCAGAAGAAGGAAAACACCATAAGGAAATGAAGCAGGCTTTCCAAGAAAATCTTTTACAATTACTTTGTCACGATTATTTGCACTTGTGCGGTCGCCGGCAATAACAATCAAAGCACCCTGCTCAGCTTGCTCTTGAAGATATATCATAGAATCCGGACCTATGTCCGAAGCATTTACAATATTCACAGAATAATTCGGATTAATTTCTTTCATCGTATTTGTAAACTGTTCCGAAACTTTCATATCCATAACAACAACAACCGGAACAACACGTCCACAAAGTTGCGTGTTATAATCCTGAAGACTTCTTAATAATTCCATATTTCCAAGATGTGAAGTAAGCAGCAAAGCTCCCTTGCCTTCTTTAAGTCTCTGCAGAATATCTTCCACATCATCATTCTGATATTGAATTCTATCAAACCTGACCTTACCAAGCCAGCCTTCCATTTTTTCCAGAACACAAAGGCTAAAGCTTAATATCTGACGAAAGCCACGGATTTTTGCAGGAACCTTTCCATCTGTATATTCCTTCAAACGTTTCTGATATTCTCTTGCATCATGGCGGGCATGAGAGACAAAAATAAAAAAGAAGAAAGCAACAGGATAACAAAAAATATGAATCAAAAAAGTTGGTAATAACCTAAAAAGAATGAGAACAAATTTTAATGGTTTATTTGATTTTATTGCTTCAGCTTCGTCTGCCCAATGAACATTGTTTTCTTCAACCGAATCTGTCATTAGTTAACACTCCCGGCTGAAGTTTTCTTTTTAAATGCTTTTTTTATTTTTCGATAAAGCAAAACAGGTAAATAGAAAATCAATCCAATACAAAGGCGTGCATAAGTTCCAGACACTCTGAGTGTATCTGTAAAATAATTGTAATTTGAAATTCCATCAGCCGGATAATAAACCTTTACCGGTTCCGAAATTACTGGTACACCCTGCCAGTACTGTTTAACAAGAACATCAATATCAAAACCCATACGACCATCAATATATAATGTTCTCTTTAACATTTTAATAAAAGGCTTAACAGGATAAATTCTAAAACCAATCATGGCATCTTTAATGTCTTTTGAAAGAGTTACAAAATGAATCCAGCCATTTGCAAACTTACGACCATTTACACGAGATTTTGGGGCATCCTTATCATACTCAGGATATCCGCAAATAATTGCATCAGGATTTTTTTCTGACAATTCTATAAAACGAGCAGCTCTTCCTGCATCATGCTGACCATCAGAATCAAGCTGAAGAATATGTGTAATTCCCATTTCATCTGCTTTACGAATTCCATCAATCATAGCACGGCCTTTGCCACCATTTTCTATTCTGGTCACAACTGTTACAAGCGGATATGATTTTTCTACAGCAGAAATAAAGGCACGGTTTTCTTCATCGTTTCCATCATCAACTACAATAATTGGCAAATTAAAAGAAACGAGGCTTTTTACAACAGCCTCAAGAGTAGATCCATGTCTGTAAACTGGAATTACAAAACCGTATTTCATTCTTCTACGAGCACAGCAAAAGAACCAGATGAATAAACCTTACCCTCAACATCTGCATCTGCCATATTGAAAGTGACTGTGCTTTTCTCCTTTTTATAAATAAGTTCAAGATGAATATTTGTACCAGGCTTGATTGGCGCAGAAAATTTAATTCTTTTAATATTAGGAACGTAACGCTGTGTACCAAAATATTTTCTTGAAAAACGAGTTATTACTTCAAACTGAGCAACAGCAGGAAGCAGCTTGTATTGTGGAAAATGTCCGTCAAAAAAATCACTGCTTGCTGGAATTACAAATTCCAAAACTACGTTATTTTCATCACGGCTGATCATTTTTTCATCTCTTATATCATGATCATTAAAATTCATACAAATCTCCTTACGTCATGTCATGCTGAACTTGTTTCAGCATCTCTTTGCCGAAGGGGCTGACCAATAAGTTTACCTTCTGGTGTCATTCCGAACTTGTTTCGGAATCTATAGCTCTAAATGTAGTGTAGATGCTGAAACCAGTTCAGCATGACAATACTTTTTAGACAGCCCCGACAGTTATTTTTCCTGTGATTCGAACAAAGCCATAATCTCCAATTTATGTTTCTTTCCCTGAACATCTACAGGAAGCTTATCCATGAAACGCCACTTTTTAGGAATTACAACATTCTCAAAATACTTCATGAGGAAATCATGGAAATAGCGGTTTATCTTAAATTTTTCTTCATTCTTAAACTGTTCGAGTCCTTTACTGTTAAGCACAACTGCAGCAGCAAGATACTGGCGAACATCGTTACTCATAGCAACAACTTTTACATCTTCAACCAGGCCTGTTTCGAGAAGGCGGTTTTCTACCTCTGTCATAGAAATTCTTTTTTCTTCGATTTTTACGATAGAGTCTGAACGGCCTTTCAAAAGGAAACGACCATCTTCAAAGATTTCTGCAAGGTCTGCAGTTGCAAAGCCTTCCGGATTTTTAATATATGGAGAAATGATTCTCAAACAGCCGTCATCTCCAAGCCAAATCTTTGCATTCGCAAAAGGAGTCCAGACCAGCTGATCTTTATTCTGCTGACGATAAGCAATTCCCGAGGTCTCAGTAGAACCATATACCTCAAGCGGACAGAAGCCGAATACTTTTTCGGTCTGTACAGCGAGCTCCGGAGAAACTGCTCCACCGCTTGTAAAAATCCAGACATCTTTCATTGCAAGTTTATCTTCAACTTCAACTGTACGCTTAAGGAAAGCTGGTGTTGCAATAAGAATGTAACTAACATCTGTTAGTTTTTCAAATTCCTCAGGGAACTCAACTCTATTTCGGCGGAATGGACATCCCAGAGTAAATGGTAAAGAAATACCAAAAAGGAATCCATAAATATGATGCTGACTAACAGTCGTTAGTAACTTACGATTTGTAAACTCACCGGCCCACTTTGAAATAATAAAGGCATTATCTTCTTCAAACTCTTTCATGCGCTGAGGAACAGCCTTTGGCTTTCCCGTACTTCCAGAAGTAAAAAGGAAAATACGTGTTTCTTCACCATCAATTTTTGGAGTATCACGATAGAAAGAAACTTCCGGCATTTCACTTTCTTCAACTGTTTTTTGAATTGAAACTGCATCAGCAAGTCCTGCCGCATCAGGTTCTGAAATAGTCTGATCTGTAAGGAAAACCATTCCCGACCTACGAACATCAGCCATAAAGTTTGAAGTAATATTTTGTGTAAGGTACACAGCTTTTTTACACTGAAGCAGAGCAACAAAAGTACACAAAAAGTACCAGTAATCTTCACAATGAAGAATAAACTCGTCTGCTCCAGTTTTTTCTATAAAGCGGCGAAGCTTTGCTGTATCAATCAAAAAATCTTTCCAGGTTTTATATCCGCCGCCTGTCCATGTATCTTCATAGCAAAGAACGTAATCATCCTTACGGGAATCAGCATTAAATTTAGTAATAGGATAAGTTTTAATCATTTTTGCATCTACCAGTTTTCTAATTATAAATTCAACTACAAACAGCGTACCCATCAGAACATAAGAAATGCCTCCGTTATACACTGCCCAGACTCTGCGTGCCTGTTCAGCACTCAGCCCGAATAATTTATCTGCAAAGGTTGTAACAACTGCTGCAGTTCCATTCAGAATAAAAAAGCAGCACCATACAATCGTCACATTTCTACAGTATAACTTAACTTGATTTTCATAGGAAGAGCCGGCAATTGATTTGTCAGTCAGAGTTGCGAATCTGAAAATAATATTTGGCTTAAGAAAAAGTGTACTTCCAAAAACTACAAGCAGCGTTATGTTAATTACAACAGAATATAATTTAAGAAAAAACTCTTTTCCTGTTATAAAACAAAAAAGACCAGCAGCTAAAAAAAGCACTGAACTAAGAAGCGGTTTCCAGTCCAAAGCACCTTTTTTTTCTCCGGTCTTTTTGCTTCCTGTAGCACTTAAGAAGAAGGCAGCCGCCAATGCAACAATGCACAAAGAAAGAATCTTTGTATCCACCTTGAACACCACAAGTAGTGTAAAAACAAGGATTGGATAAACGGCCGCAATCACATAAAAAAGCGCCTTAAGGAATTTTTTCATCAGTCTTTAGTTTACCTTATGCCATGTATGGAACAAGAGCGTCTACTACATCCTGTACAGTCTTAACTGTCTTGAAAATTGAAGGGTCAACATTTCCCTTATCAGCAGGCATGAATTCCTTCATCTTTACGATAAGGTCGATAGAGTCGATTGAATCCAAATCCAAATCGTCTCCAAGAAGTGCATCAGGAGTTACATCTCCTTCATCAAGTTCAAATTCTGAAACAAGGATTCCCTGGAGCTTTTCAAAAATCTCATCTTTTGACATATAAAACCTCTTATAAAAAAGATTAAGCTTTCTGAGCCGTAATATATTCGGCCAGTGCATTTACAGAAGCAAAATGCTTCTTATTTTCTCCACTCTCCGCAGAAAATTTAACACCGAACTTTTTCTTAAGTGCTACTCCAAGCTCAAGCGCATCAATAGAATCAAGTCCTAGACCTTCTCCAAAAAGTGGTTCTGAATCCACAATATTCTCCGGCTTAATATCTTCAAGCTGGAGTGATGAAATAATTACCTCTTTTATTTCCTTTTTCAACTGATCCATAATCTTTCCCTATTATAATCAATAAATTAAGTAATTTTATTAAATAAGGGAAAAAATTGCAATAGAAAGCATTTTTATTCTTTCAAAATACCTTGAAAAACAAAACATTCTTTGCGGTTTTTTACAAAATTTTGTCGCCTTCTTGAAAAAATAGTAGATATAGTATACTTTTAATCTTATGGATAAAGCTTTTTTTGATATAAACAAATACAAAAATGATGATTTGCGCGCAGTAGACGCAAAATTTGAAGCGCAGAAAATTGCCTTTGCTCCTTTAGCTTTTCAGGCAATTAAAACTATGCTTAACCTTGGAATTATGAAGGCAATCGAAGATGCCGGTGATGATGGTATCAGCCGTGCAGACCTGGCTGCTAAAACAAGTCTTTCTGAATACGGCGTTGGCGTATTATGTGAAATGGCTCTTGGAATGAACGTAATTAAACTTACAGAAGATTCTGCTTCTGATCCTAAGAGTGAAAAATACAAGCTTGGAAAAATCGGCTGGATGCTTCTCGAAGATGATTTGACCCGCGTAAATTTCTGGTTTACAAACGACATCTGTTACGAAGGTGCATGGGATCTTGAAAAATCAATTAAAAACGGAAAGCCGGAAGGTCTTAAAGTTTTTGGTGATAAATGGGTTACTGTTTACGAAGCTCTTTCTACTTTGCCAGACCAGCCTAAAAAATCATGGTTTGAATTTGACCATTTCTATTCTGATATTGCATTCCCTGAAGCTCTTCCAATTGTATTTGCAAAAAAGCCAAAACATATTCTGGACATTGGCGGAAACACAGGTAAGTGGTCTCTCACCTGCTGCCGTTATGACCCAGATGTAAAAATGACAATTTGTGATTTGCCAGGACAGGCAAACGTTGCAAAGAAAAATGCAGCTGAAGCAGGCTTTGCAGACCGTGTAGATTTTTCAATGGGTAATGTTCTTGAAGAATCAACAAAGCTGCCTGCTAATCCGGATGCTGTATGGATGAGCCAGTTCCTCGACTGTTTCTCTCTCCATCAGGTAACAAAGATTTTGAAGAAGGTTTACGAAGCTGCAAACGAAAACACAAACGTTTGGGTTCTCGAACCTCTATGGGATAAACAGAAGTTTGAAGCAAGTTCTTACTCTTTGATGGGAACTTCTCTTTACTTCACATGTATTGCAAACGGAAACAGCAAGATGTACCGCTACCAGGAACTTGTAGATGCAATTGAAGAAGCAGGCTTTAAGCTGGACTGCGCTCATCACAACTTGGGAAGCAACGCTTATTCTCTCCTGTGCTTTAAATGCCTAAAATAGAGAATCCGTTAAAAAACGAGCCGCAAGGGTCGTTTTAGGATTTTCCACAAAAGTGGCACAGAGGCAAGCTGTGCTTGCCGACTTAATGGATATTATGAAAGAAATACATATTTCTGGAATTACCAATTGGGCTCCCGGCCTTGCAGATGATGAAGCTGCCTGGCAGGGTTGGCTCAATGGTGATGTCCAGATAGAACAGATTAAAGAATCTCCAAAACTGGAATACACAGACCCGCTCTTCCGCCGCCGTCTCTCGCAAATTACAAAAATGACGGTACATGTTGTTCATAGTCTGCTCGAAAAAACAAATATTTCTAAAGAAACGAAACTTGTTTTCATTTCACTTCGTGGCGAAATTGAGCGTGAATTTACAATCAATAAAGGTATCATTGAAGATGGGATGATTTTACCGGCAGGTTTTTCACTTTCTGTTTTCAATACACCCGTTTCGTCTGCGACCCTTGCATTCGGTCTTAAAGGCGGTTATTCTGTATTATATCCTTCCAAAAATAATTTTTCGGAAGCTTTTAAGGCTGCCGTAGCACCTATTCTGGCAGGAACAGAAAAAGAAATCATTCTTATTTATGCCGATGAACTGGTTCCGGAGCTTTATGGAGACAAACGGCCTGAAGAAAATATTCCACTGGCCTTTGCCTGCGTTGTTAGTGCGGAGAAAAAAGACTCCTGCATAACCCTGGATGATTTTTCTGATGTAGGAAAATCACCTTCGGAGTTTTTAAGGTTTTTACTGAAATGAGCAAAAAAGAAGAAATCAGCTACAAGAGCAAACTTCCAAAAATCAAAAATGTTTTTACTTATCCATACTTTTGTATTTCTAAGATAATTGCAATTATTTCCTTCGGCCTTGGGGCTGTTCTTCTGGCAATTTTTGTTTTCCCATTTATCAGACTTTTTACCTTTCATAAAAAAGATTTTGGTATTATTGCCCGAGCTTATGTTTCTCATACCTTCAGAGTTTTTTTGGGAAACCTGAATATTTGTAAAACCTCTTTGTTAAAAGTTGATGATAAAGAGGCCTACCGTAATATTCACGGAAAAATTATTATTGCAAACCATCCTTCACTTCTAGACTTCGTTTACATCATGTCTCTTGTTCCTAATTCAACCTGTATTGTTCGCGGAGGTCTTACACACACACCTCTTCGCTGGGTAATCAAGCAGGCTTATATCACTAATACAACTGATTTTAATGATGTTCTTGTTGAATGTAAGAAGCTTACAGACAAGGGCTGTAACGTAATCGTTTTCCCGGAAGGAACCCGTTCTCCACGTGTAGGACGCAATAATTATAAAAAAGGAGCTGCAAGAATCGCTCTTTACTGTAACTGTGATGTTCTTCCTCTTTTCATTGGTGGAAGCGATAAATATGGCCTTGGTAAATTTGATCCTTTGTGGTCTTATAATCATGTAGAACCATATTTGTATGACATTAAAATGCTTCCGGTAATTTCTATCGAACAGTTTAAAGGACTTTCAGAACCAATCGCCGCAAAACATCTTACAGAAGAGATGGAAAAAGTTATTCGCGCTGCCGGCGATGAATATGCAAAAACCTATACCGGCCTTACATTAAATAATTATTAATTTTGTGTCATGCTGGCCTTGAAGCAAGTTCAGGTTTCAGCATCTAACTTTATAGACCCTGAAATTTTATCCTGATTTTGTTTCAAGATCAGGGTGTCAAAAAATTTTTAAATAAGCAGGAACACTTTTTCTCTCCTCGCGTGTTAGACTTTAAGACAGGAACAATTTGTACAATGAAAACTTTGTCGATGGATGATTTTGAAAATCTATACCGCCAGTATGGTCCAATGGTACTCAGACGCTGCCGCTTTATTCTCAAGAATGAAGAAAAAGCTCTTGATGCCATGCAGGATACTTTTGTGCGTCTTATTGAACGAAAGGAAAAAATCACAAATGTGTGTTCAAGCCTTTTGTACACTATGGCAACAAATGTCTGTCTTAACAAAATTAGATCAGACAAACTCCGTGCCGGACCAGAATTTGATGTAATTGCAGAAATAATTGAAGATACTGCGAGTGCAGAAGGAACAGAACAAATTGAAACTTCTATTCTTCTGGATTGCATATTTTCAGAACGCGACACCAAGGACAGACAGATTGCAATTTTACACTATGTAGACGGCTACACCCTTGAAGAAACATCCGCAAAAATGAAAATGTCTGTTTCCGGAATTAGAAAGCGTCTGGAAAAACTTAAAGAATACGCAGGAGGAAGGTATGGCAATTCCAACTAGAATCTTGGAGCAAATTCATAACTCCGAGCTTGATGCTAAAGACTTCTACTCACTTTATGGCAAGGAAAACATTGAAACCGCTTTGGACGGCCTTAAAAAATCTGATGAAGAGATTTTTAATACCTATTCTGTACAGGAAATGAAAGCCGCTGTTGCAGGCAAAATCACTGCAAACAAACTTGGTTTTACAAGTAAAGCTGCCAACAATAATACATTTAAGTTTACAGGCTTTAAGCTTGTAAGTTACGCAGCTGCCGCAGTGCTACTTGCAGCACTTATTATTCCAACTGGAATTAAGAATTCAAAAATTGGAGCAAACAAGGCACCAACAGAACGCGTAAAAGGTAACGCTTCTGAACAAACTGTTTCAACACCACATATCAGCCTTTATCGCCAGAAAGGCCGCGAAATTCAGGCTTTGAACAACGGCGATTTTGCTCATTCAGGTGACGTAATTCAGATTACATACAATGCAGGTTCTAATGAATATGGTGTAATTTTTAGTGTAGACGGAAACGGTAACATAACACGCCATTTCCCGGAGAACACCTGGCAGGCAGCACATCTGGAACAGCGTAACGATGAAACTCCTCTCGATTTCTCTTACGAACTTGATAACGCTCCAAACTTTGAATGTTTTATCATGGTAACTTCTAAGAAACAGTTCTCTCTGGATGATATTGAAAATAAAATTACCAACAAAACTGATATAGATTATCTTACTTCCCTATCTTATCTGCCAAAAAAGACAGAAGGAATCTCTTTCACTTTGGAAAAGTAATCTAAAAGCTGCATAGCAGATTTTTTACGTAAGGATAGATTTATGAAAAAACTTATATTTTTATCAACAATACTTTTTTGTATCACTCCGATTTTTGCTGCAACATCCACTGAAGAAGAAACAACTGGAGTAGAAAGATACGCAATTTACATTGGTTCAAATAAAGGTGGAAAAAATCGCGAACAGCTTTTATATGCCGGAAGCGATGCTATGAATTTTCAAAAAACAATGTCTGAAATTGGCGGTGTTTCAGAAGGCAACAGCTTTATTCTGATTGATCCAAACAAAGAAAAAATCGATGAAACACTTAGTCAAATTTCTAAGAAAATCAACAGCGGAGAAAGTCACGCTAAGCGTTCAGAATTTATTTTCTATTATTCAGGACACTCAGATGAAAATGCTCTTCTCCTTGGTGATATCCCTTATGATTACTCATCACTTAAAACTGCAATCACAGAAGTTCCAAGCGACATTCATGTTGTAATTCTGGACTCATGCTATTCCGGTAATTTTATCCGTACAAAAGGTGGTCAAAAACGCAAGCCATTTTTGATGGATGATTCTTCTGTTGTTACAGGACACGCATATCTTTCTTCAAGTTCTACAAACGAGTATTCACAGGAATCAGATGAAATTGAAGCATCTTACTTTACAAATGCAATGATTACAGGATTGCGCGGTGCTGCAGATACTTCTGGCGACAACAAAGTAACTTTGAATGAACTTTACTCTTATGCCTTCAATGATACACTTTCTAGAACAGAATCAAGCAAGGCAGGTCCTCAGCATCCTAACTACAACATTACACTCGTAGGTTCAGGTGACCTTGTACTTTCTGATATTTCTACAGCTGAAGCTATGCTTTCACTTTCAAAAGAAGCTAAGGGTAAGTTCATTATCCGCAATGAAGAAGGTAAACTGATTTCAGAAATTAACAAATCAGCTGGTCAGCCAATTTTTATGGCTCTTCCTGCAGGACAGTATTCAGCAGTTATCATTGATGAATATTCAACAAAGCAGGGATATTTCAATCTTTCAAAAGAACAGATTTATGTCCTTGATCAGAATTCTCTTTCATCAATTAAGCGCAAGAATAACCGTGTACGTGGTGCAAATTCAGATGATGACGATGAATTCCTTTCACTGGATGGCCTTGAAGAAACAAGGGATGAAAATACAGAGCCTCGCAGAGGTTCAAGAAGACGTTATATTCAGGAAGATGATTCAGAAGAGATTTCGGCTTCAAATTTTGTTGTAGAAGTAACAAAAGAATCTGAAGAAGATGATGAAGACAAAGATGAAACTCCAACTATAGATTTTGACGAAATGGATTCTTTCCATTTAGCTCTTGTACCAGGTTTCACATTCCTCAAGATAGATGGTTCACACAATACAGTATTTTCTGCAGTGGGTCTCTTTGGTTCATCAGAAAAGAATGTTTTTGGTTTCCAGATTTCTAACTTCATGAACGTTGCATCAGGTAGTGTTTATGGTGCCCAGGTCTCAGGCTTTATGAACATTTCTTCAAAAGAAGTTAAAGGTATTCAGGCAACTGGCTTCATGAACATAGGAAAGAATATTCAGGGTGCGCAGGCATCTGGTTTCATGAACGTTGCTACTGATGTAGATGGAGTTCAGGCTACAGGATTCCTTAATGTTGCAAAGAAAGTTAATGGTGTTCAGGCTGGTATTATTAACATAGCAGATGAAAACAATGGTCTTGCACTTGGTCTTATCAACATCATCAAAAATGGTGTTCACGATCTAAGTGTAACCTGGAATTCAAATGATATGGTAGATTGTTCGTTCAAAAGTGGTACAAACCTACTCTACTTTACGATTGGTGCAGAAGCTCCACGTCATACAGTTTTCGACAGAGAAAATGCAACATTGTTAGAAAAAGAAACAGGTTTGATTTATGGAGGACTTGGTTCAAGAATTATCGTTCCTGTTTGCAGCTTTGATTTTGACTTCCTCTGGAAAGTTCTTTTCAATTCTACAAATTACACAAGAACAGAAAGAATTGCCAGAGACAGCATAATAGTTGAACAGATTCCTTCACTCAACTTCACTCTGACCTTGTTCCCAGAAAGCCACATTAATCTAATTGGTGGTGTAAACTTTGACATAAAAATCAATGGCTTCAACGACAGAGCTTTCAATATCTTAAACACAAAGCTCAACTGGAACCTCAATAATGATGTTTCAATAAAACCAGCCTTCTTCTTCGGTATGAAAATCAGATAAGCCTAATATCGAAGAACCGTTAAAGGGGATGACCAATAAGTTTACTTCCTAGTGTCATTCCGAACTTGTTTCGGAATCTATAGGCCTAGATATAGTATAGATGCTGAAACAAGTTCAGCATGACGATACTTTTTGGACAGCCCCTAGGTTCATCGAAAGAACGGCTCAGAGCGAGATTTATCGAGCGACTATAATCGAAGAACCGTTAAAAACCGAGCCGCAAGGTTCGGTTTAGGTTCAAAAAAAACACGGTGATTTAAAATCATCGTGTTTTTTTACTATTACCAGTTTACTGAAATAAGAACTTTTATTTGCTCAACAGGTTATTAAGATGCTTTACGAACTCTGCCGGTTCTTTTACTTCCATGCCGGCAATCATGAGGGCCTGGGTAAAGAGAACTTCTGAGATGTCGGCAATTACTGCTTCGTCGCTTGTGTCCTTGAGGCGGGCAACAATCGGATGGTCGCCGTTTACTTCGAGGATAGGCTTGAGATCTGGACCTGCCTGGCCCATTGCCTTCATCATCTGAATCATCTGATAGCTTGGATCATTCTCGTCTACTACAATACAAGATGGGTTTTCGCCTGAAAGGGTCTTAGAAAGTTTTACTTCCTTAACCTTGTCGCCAAGTGCCTTCTTGATTTTTTCAGTAACAGGCTTGAACTCTTCTTCCTTCTTTTTAGCTTCTTCTTTATCGCCGCCAAGGTCTTCGTCGCTGCCAGAACGGTTTACAGCCTTAAGCTCGAACTCGTTCTTGTACTTGCCGAAGCCCGGAATTACGATGTCATCGATATCATCATCCATGATAAGAACTTCAAATCCCTTGTCTGTGTATGCCTTTACGAGAGGGTTAGCACGAAGGTTCTTTTCATCGCTTCCGCTGATGTAGAAAATTGACTTCTGGTCGGTCTTCATACGCTGAACGTAATCTGCAAAGCTTGTGTAGTTTCCGTCGCCTGTACCAGATGCATCTGTAGACTTAAAGCGTACGATTTCGGCAATTTCATCGCGGTTTGCGTAGTCGCTATACAAGCCTTCCTTCATTGGGCGGTTGAAGTTACGTACGAACTTTTCCCATTTTTCAATTGCTTTTTTGTCGTCGTCTGTGCGCTTGTCTGCCTCAACCTTCTTTGCCTTGTCTGCAGCCTCACCCATCTTCTTAAACTCACTAAGGAGCTTCTTTACGCTTGAAGATTTAATATTGTCGAGAATGCGATTCTGCTGAAGGATTTCACGGCTTACATTGAGTGGCAAGTCTTCAGAATCAATAATACCACGAACAAATCGCAGGTAGCTTGGCAAAAGCTCACGGTCATCATCAGTAATGAATACGCGCTTTACGTACAATTTCAAGCCACTCTTGTAATCTGCCTGATACATATCAAAAGGAGCTGTCTGTGGAACAAAGAAGAGAGTTGTATATTCCTGAGTTCCTTCTGCGTGTGTATGAACGTAGTGAAGTGGATCCTGTCCGTCGTGACCGAAGGTCTTGTAGAACTCGTTGTAATCTTCTTCCTTGAGCTCGCTCTTTGCACGCTTCCACAAAGCTGATGCTGAGTTTACCTGGTCAATCTTGCTCTCACTGCCAGTTTCTTTTCCCTTGTCATCATATTTTTTCTGTTCATAGTGAAGATAAATTGGGAAGGCGATGTGGTCGCTATATTTCTTAATTAGTTCTTCAATCTTCCAGCGGCTTGCGAACTCCTTGCTGTCGTCGTTGAGGTGCATTTCGATTGCAGAACCGGTGAGTTCAGGTTTATCAAAACCATATTTCTTTGCAGCAGCAGAATCTGCGGCTACTTCTTCAATTTCATAAGAGTTTGTACCGTCAGAAGACCAGTGCCAGATTTTTCCGTCACCTGCAGCCTTACGGGTATAAACATCAATCTTTTTTGCAGCCATGAAGGCAGAATAGAAACCAACACCAAACTGACCAATCAAAGCTGAGTCCTTAGAAGCCTCAGCTGTAAGCTGTTCCATAAAGGCCTTAGTTCCTGAGCGGGCAATTGTACCAAGGTTGTTTGTCAAATCCTCGTCTGTCATACCGATACCAGAATCCTGAACGGTAAGAGTACTTTCCTTTTCATCAAAAGTGATGTCAATTCTTGGTTCGAACTTGATGTTCTTAAAAGCCTCATCAGAAACTGTGAGATACTTTAATTTATCCAGCGCATCAGAACCGTTCGAAACGATTTCGCGAAGGAAAATGTCTTTATTAGAATAAAGTGAATGAATAATAAGTTTCAGAAGCTGATTTACTTCTGTCTGGAATTCGTATTTTGCCATTATTTAACTCCAATTACCTTTAGTGTTAACTTTTAAAATAATAACAAAAAGAAGTTTTCGGCAAGTTTTTTCATCATTAAATTAAAAAAAATTCCCTTAATATAGAAACTATATGTCAACTTTTTACTCTTCTTGACCAAGCTTGAATAAATCTTTAATATTTACAGTATGACTAAACAGGCTGATATTCTTACAGAATTTTTAGACTCTAAGACGATTGATTCACTTTCAACTTTTCTTAACAAAGAAAAGTCTTATGAATCATCTGCTGATACAATTGCCGCTGCGTTTGGTTCTGGAAAGGGTTTTTCTAAAATGAAGAATGATGCTGTTGATAAGCTTGTTTCCAGCTTTAAAAACAACCTTACGCTCTTAATTCAAAAAACCTGGGTTGAAAAATCTGACATTGCATTAAAAGACCAGCTGCTTTACCAGCTTGATATTTTCTTAAGCAATAAATCTTGGAAAGATAATTACGTTCTCTTTTTACAGTTGATTAATCAGGCTGTATTTTTGATGTTCGGTCAGAAGCCGGACACTCCTGATTTTGCAGAATATACTCTCCGCATTGATCCTGAATTTGGAATTTTCTGGTGGTACATTTCAAACCTTCCTCCCAAAACTGAATGGTCAGAAGAAAAATGCCGGTTAGCTATGCTGCTCGGAATGTATTTCCTTGCAAACTACTAAAATTGATTTAAGCAGACCGGGGCTTTTAGAGTTCCGGTCTTTTTTTTTCCGGTGGTTGAGTGTCGCGAAGCGGTGTATCGAAACCACCAAGGAGACACCCTATGGACATTAAAAAAACAACCGATTCCCTTCGCTCTGCCAGCCAGAAGCTTGCCCTTCAGAATGCCAGCGAAAAAAACCGCGCCCTTTCAGCCGTTGCCGAAGCTCTGGACAAAAACCGTGCTTCCATTATTGCGGCTAACAAGGTTGATATTGATGCTGCACGCGCAAACGGAATGAGCGAGTCTATTATTGACCGCCTTTTGCTTAATGACAAAAGAATCGACGGAATTATTGAAAGCCTCCGTCTTGTAATTGGTCAGACAGACCCCGTTGGCGAAGAAGTTGCCGGCTGGAAAACTCCTAATGGAATGACAATCCGCCAGGTTCGTGTGCCTCTCGGAGTTGTTGCGATTATTTATGAAAACCGCCCTAACGTAACTGTAGACGCCTTTAGTCTTGCTTACAAAAGCGGAAACGCAATTTTGCTGCGCGGTTCTTCATCTTCTTATAAATCTAATGTGGAAATTGTTCGTGTAATTCGCGAGGCGCTTGCCGGGGTTGAAGGCGGCGTGCCTGAAGCAATTGAACTTGTTGAAGTTCGCGACCATGACCACAGCGACGTAGACCAGATTTTGAATGCAGTTGGTATGATTGATGTATGTCTGCCACGCGGCGGTAAAAAACTGATTCAGAATGTTGTGCAGAATGCCAGAGTTCCTGTAATTGAAACCGGAAGCGGCGTTTGCCATCTTTATGTTGATGAGTTTGCAAATCTGGAAATGGCCTGCACAATTGCAGAAAATGCAAAAATCCAGCGCCCATCAGTTTGTAATGCAATTGAGTGTGTTGTTGTTCACAACAAAGTCGCAGCCGACTTCCTTCCAAAACTCGAAGCAAAGTTTGCCGGCCGCGTAAAGCTGCATGCAGATGAAAGAGCTTTCGACATCTTGAAGAAGGTGGTTTCGACAGGCTCAACCAGCGAGACCGCACCGGTGGTTGAGTGTCCGCAAGGCGGACGTATCGAAACCACCCTTCTTCCGACCACCGACGCCGACTTTGGCAACGAATACCTGGACTACGAATGCTGCATCAAAGTTGTAGATTCAATTGAGGAAGCCATAAGCTACATCAATTCTCACAATACAAAACACAGCGAAAGCATAATTTCAGAAAGTCGCGCAAACACCAGACTTTTCCAGTCTATGATTGACGCCTCTTGTGTTTACGTAAATGCCAGCACCCGCTTTACAGACGGCGGCGAATTCGGCTTTGGCGCAGAACTTGGAATCTCAACCCAGAAACTGCACGCCCGCGGTCCAATGGGAATTAAAGTGCTTACAACTACAAAATATTTGATAGATGGGGAAGGACAGGTAAGATAAAAAGCTTTTAGCTAAAAGCTAATAGCTAATAGCTTTTTAAGGAGTTATGGAATGGGAACAATAAATGACAGCTTAAAAAAAGCTCGCAAGATAGTAATTAAGATCGGCAGCAACACTCTGGCAAAAGCAGACGGAACTCAGAACACCCAGTTCATGGAAGAGTTCGCACAGCAGTGCGCTGAGCTTATTAAACAGGGAAAGCAGATTATTCTGGTTTCTTCCGGAGCTCAGGTTGCCGGCGTTTCTACAACAAAGGAATGGGCCCGCAAAAAGGATGTTCACTACCGTCAGGCTCTTTGTGCAATCGGACAGGTTGAGCTTATGCACCAGTGGCGCAAGGCCTTCCAGAAGCAGGATCTCCACATCGGCCAGCTCCTTCTCACAAAAGATGATTTTGAGAACGAGCACCGCAGTCTTAACATCCGCAATACACTTTTTACACTTGTAGACGAAGGTGTTGTACCCATCATCAACGAAAACGACAGTGTAAGCTTCGACGAAATCAAAATTGGTGATAACGATAACCTTTCTGCCCTCACAGCAATTCTCTGGTCCGCCGACCTTCTCATTCTCTTCAGTGATATCGACGGTGTTTATTCAGATAATCCAAAAACAAATCCGGATGCCAGACTGATTGAAACTGTTGAATCAATTCCAGAGCTTCGTAATTCAATTAAGATTGGTGAAACAAACGCCTTTGGAACCGGCGGCATGGAAACAAAAATCCAGGCTGCAGAAAAGGTAACCGGATACGGTATTGAAATGCTGCTTGCTAACGGCGGGCATCAGAAAGCGCTCACCGGACTTTTAGAAGAAAACTCAAAGGGAACTTTGTTCTCGGCTGAATAGGAGGATATATATATGAAAATCGGATGTATTGGTACTGGTGCAATGGGCGGGGCTATTATGCGCGCTGTTTGCAAAAAATATGATGTGAGCCAGATTAAAGTTACTGACAAAAATACTGAAATGGGTAAGACTTTTGCCTCAGAAACCGGCGCAACTTTTGTTGAAAATAACACAGATGTACTCGATTGTGATTATATTTTTCTTGCTGTAAAACCACAGTTTCTTGGTGATGTTTTTGCAGAAATCGCCGGAAAGATTTCTAACAAAACCGTAGTTATTTCTATGGCAGCCGGAGTAAAAATTGAAAAACTTGAAAGCTGGGCTCCTAAAGCCCGCTTTATCAGGATGATGCCTAATGTTTGTGCACAGATTGGCGAAGCAATGACTGCCGTTACTTATAAAGAAAACATTTCTGAGACAGAAGCAAAAACTGCAATTGAAATCCTGAGCAGTGCAGGCCGCGTAGAAGTTGTTCCAGAAAAACTTATGGACTGCGTTACTGCTGTAAGTGGTTCAGGTCCTGCTTTTGTATTCATGTTTATTGAAGCACTTGCTGATGCAGCAGTTCGTTGTGGAATGCCACGCTCCCAGGCTTATACTTATGCCGCTCAGACAGTTTACGGCTCAGCTGGAATGGTTCTCGAAAGTGGAAAGCATCCTGCTGTCCTTAAAGATATGGTTTGCTCTCCAGCCGGAACAACAATCGAAGGTGTAGCTGCCCTTGAAAAAAATAACTTCCGCAATGCTGTGATTGAAGCAGTTACAGCAGCTTGTGAACGTTCTACAGCTTTAGGTAAATAATCAGATATGGAAAAAAACGCAGACGAACAGTATAACAAAATGGTAAATACACCGGTCTGGAAGCTTATTACAAAGCTTGCCATTCCGACAATTATTTCCATGCTGGTAACATCCCTGTATAACATGGCAGACACATTTTTTGTATCTCAGCTTGGTACAGAAGCAAGTGCAGCAGTTGGAATTGTATTCCCGATTATGTCGATTATACAAGCCTTCGGTTTTACTCTTGGAATGGGTTCGGGAAGTCTTGTTTCTATAAAACTTGGACAAAAGCGCAACGAAGAAGCGTCTGTTATCAGTTCTACGGCCTTTTTTGCAGCTTTAAGTGTTGGACTTCTTATTACCTGCTTTGGAAATATTTTTGCCCGGGCTGTCCTTGGTTTTGTCGGAGCCGATGAAACCGTTCTTCCTTTTGCCCGTGATTATGCCTTTTTTATTTTCTGGGGTGCTCCTTTCATGTGCGCATCCTTTGTTCTAAACAATGATTTACGTGCAGAAGGAAAAGCCTTTTTCAGTATGATTGCCCTTACAACCGGCGGCATTCTGAATATGATTCTGGATCCTTTCTTTATTTTCAATGAACTTCCTCTTTTTGGAACCGGACTTGTTCTAAAAGGATTCGGTTTTGGAATTCGAGGAGCTGCACTTTGTACGCTCATTTCTCAGTTCACAAGTTTCTGGCTGCTCTTTTCTTTTTATCTGAGACGAAAATCTATCTGTCATATAAGTATTAAAAATATTTCGAAAGATTTAAGAGTTCTTGGAAAAGTAACTGCAACAGGTCTTCCTTCTCTGGCCCGCCAGGGACTTGCAAGTATAGCTTCAATTCTATTAAACAGAAATGCAGCTCTGTTTGGAATTTCTGCAATTGCAGCAATGTCTATTGTCGGTAAAATCATAATGTTTATTGCAAGTATGATGATTGGAATTGGACAGGGCTTTAGTCCTGTAAGCGGATATAATTATGGTGCAAAACGTTATGACCGTGTAAAAAAAGCATATATTTTCCTTGTAGCAAGCGGAGCATGTGTTATGTCTGTATTTGCTGCTGCCGCTGTAGTTTTTGCACCACAGATTATTGCAGCCTTTCGTAATGACCCTGGTGTTATTGAAGTTGGAACTGTTGCCTTACGCTGGCAGGCAGCCTTCCTTCCTCTTCATGCGTTGATTGTTGGAACAAATATGCTGATGCAGTCTACACGTCATATAAAAGCAGCAACCTTCCTTTCAATGAACAGGCAGGGTGTTTATTTTATTCCTGCCATTTTGATTTTACCTCAGTTTTTTGGACTTTTTGGTGTTGAAATAAGCCAGGCTGTAGCTGATTTATTCAGTACCTTTACTGCCATTCCTTATATGATCTGGTTCTTCAGAAAATTACCTCAAACAGAAACTACCACTTGTTAGTTATCCAACAAGCCGTTTTGGTTCACCAGTAAGTAAAATTCTAAGATTCAGTTTTATGTATGCACAGATTTCGCGAAGGTAACAGTGCGGAATATAAATAGCAGGACAATGTGCCGGAATTCCTTTTACATCTGTAAAGCCTATTCTTCGCGCGAGTCTTTCTGCTCTGCGTAAATGAAAGTGATTTGTCACAACTACAGTAGGAGTATCTAAAACCTCCTGTACGCTGATTCCTTTATATTCAGCAATCATTTTACAGCTGAACTGAAAATTCTGAATTGTATCCTTTGCCTGATCTTCAACAAGAATTCTTCCTGGCTCAATACCTCTGATTACAAGCTGATTCTTAAGTTCCGGGGCTTCTGCAAAAGGAAGCCATTTAAGAGTTCCTCCAGTTACAACACAAATTGAATCCGAATTCATTTTCAAATATTCTGCTGTTTTCTCAACTCTATTTATAACTGATTGTGGAAGTTTTCCATTCTTATCAATTCCACCGCCAAGTAAAATAACATGGTCAGCCTTATCATTTATCGAAACAACAGATGGATTAAGAATAAATGTCAAATTAATTATCGAAATCAAAACACATGCAGACAACAAACCAACGAAAGTTAGTTTTACCCACCTTTTCCAGGTGCTCCAGAAAGAGTGCCCTTTTTTTATTCTGTATATTACATGAAAAATCAGAAAAGCACCAAAGACAAACCAGATATGGTTAAATGAAACTACAATATCAAGAAAGGTGCCCGGATTTAACAGGATGAGAATGGCATCATAAGCAATACAAAGAACTCCCAATATAATCAAAACTATATTCATAAATCTATTCCTTTTTACATATATATCGGCAAGTATAACTTGCCTCTGTGCCATTATTTCGATGAACCTAAAGCAACCCTTACAGCTTGCTTTTTAACGGTTCTTCGATTATAGACAAATCCCAGTTATGTTTTGGATAACGTCCTTTCATTTCTTTGCAGATTTCAACCCAGGCTCCCGTCCAGAAATGTTCCAGATCGTCTGTTACCTGAAGAGGACGACTTGCAGGCGAAAGCAGTCGTAAAAGAACTTTTTTTCCACAAATTTTCGGAGTTTGAAAGCAACCAAAAATACGCTGAATTATTATTTCAATAACTGGTTGAATCACTGCCAGCTTTTCGTATTTTACTTTACAGCGTCTTCCATTTTCAAGAGTTAGTATTTCTGGTGCAAAACGGTCTATTTCTGCACCCTCAAGATACCAGTACAAAGCATCATAAACTGTAGAAGCTGTAAGTGTGTTTTTCCCACCAAGAAAAGGAGTAAGCCATTCATTTGCATTTAATTTTAATCTGGAATACAAGTTATTATGAATATCTTCTTCTTTTTCTGAATCTTGTAAATTTTGCTGTTCTATGAACTCTGCACGCAGTAAAAGACTTTCACATTTTGCATCAAATGGAAGACAGTCTATTCCTTTTTCTTTGATTTCAGTAAGCCAGGCCTGTGCATAATCACCCTCAGAAAGGGCAATTTTCTTTGAAGAAAGAACGATTTCTCCAAAACATTTTACTTCAAATTTCTGTAAAGTCCCTTGAGTAAATGAGCAAATCTGTCGAATTTCGCTGTGTTTTTCCAAAAATTCGTTGATTTTTGGCCCTTCAAGCTCGACTAAATCAAAAATTACAGCCTCTTTGTCATCTGCAGTTACATCAGGTGCACAAAGCCAGAGCGGAGCATTTCTATTATACAAACGGGCTTGTCTGCCTCCTGCAAACTTATATTCTGCAGGTTCTACACCAGCTTCACTTGTACGTTTAGCAAGCCTGTCAGGATAGCC
>SAMEA3663277__coassemble_40_pt1 | contig 72187 bp, 72 predicted proteins | sample SAMEA3663277__metabat2_high_PE_016 | metagenome-assembled genome bin SAMEA3663277 (sample SAMEA3663277) | pig gut metagenome | biome: pig gut; feature: pig-associated habitat; material: faeces | place: China | collected 2013 | reverse complement strand
CACTGCCTTGAAATACTTAAAACCTTGTATGCAGGTTCTACAAGATTGGATCGTAACCGTATATCTGCTTGTACTTTTTTTTTAGAAAATCAATCTCCACTTTCTGTTCTCCGATTGTTTTCAGAAGACTGTCTTTTTCTTCTTCCTGTTTCCTTGTCTCCTCTGACTTTTTGTTGGGTCGTTCAAAAATGTCAGCCAGTCCTGCAATTGCCTGTGCTTTCCATTGTGAAATTTGATTCGGATGAACGCCGAACTTTACTGCAATTTCCTGAATCGTAGATTCTTCTCGTAATGCTTCAAGTGTAACTTTTGCCTTGAAATCCTTGCTGAATGACTGTCGCTTTTTTGCCATGTGCCTACCGCCTTGTTTAGTTTATCGGCTGTTTGCACCTTAAACCTGCTCCTTTTTCTGTGTTGTTTTACGCACTCATTTTAATTTGTGGCAAACGAAAAACGAAAAAGTTTTATTATCTATTCTTATAATGGATATGTTTGGTTATCAGTTTACAGTCTATATGATTTGTAAAAAAGGAATCTAATTTGAAATAGGAGATTTTTTTATGAAAAAATCAATATTGATATTTACCTTTTTTATTTTTACGTTTCCTCTTATATCTCAGGAAGGCAGAATATATATAGAAAAACCTGCTAATAATGGACAATGGGTAGACAAAAGCGAGACCTGGTATGAATATTCCAAGCTGAGTAAGAAAGTACATAAAAATGATTACATAGATGGTGAAGAATGGCTTGAATACGATAACAACAATAATTTAATTTATCGTAAACATGGTTCCTCAGAAGAATGGTATGATTATGATGAACACAATACTTTGTATTACACAAAGTATAAATATAGTGCTAATGATATTCGTGAAACTCGGCTTCAGCATACTTATAACGATAAAGGACAATTAATTTATACAATTGACCCAAAACTTAATAAAGATTTTTCTAATTATGAACAGTGGTATGAATATGATGAACGTGGAAATCTTGTTCATTATAAGAATAGCCATTCTGAACAATTTTTTGAATATGATGAAAATAATAATAAAGTTAGTGAAAAATTTTATTACTGGGTAACAACATTCAAATATGATTCAAGAGGTAATAAAATATATTCAAATAAAGATGGCCGAGAAGAATGGTTCGCTTATGATTCCCATAATAATCTTATATATTCTTATGAAGGTGAAGATGAAAAATGGTTTGAATATGAATATGATGATAACGGCAATGTAACTCATAAAGTTTCAAAGTATTATACAATGGCATATGGAGAAACTGGTTATAGATATCGCAAAGCCTTCAATTGCCGTGATGAATGGTATGAATATGATAAATACAATAATGTTATTCATTACAAAGATTCTACAACTTTTGAAAAATGGTATGAATATGAGTATGATTCAAAAGGTAGAATAATTCATGAAATCTGTTATTCAAGAAATTAATACTGATAGAATATTGGTGCATCATCATCTATAGGATCTCGGACTTGATCTAGTCCATTTTCCTTTAGCATTTTAAGGATAGCATCACGTTCATCTGTATTGTCTAACCATTGGTTAGTTAGGAATGTATAAGTATGCAAGCGAGAAAACCAATCAACAGATAATAGTATTGGTGTTTCTCGCTTTGTATATAATAAATTCTTATCCAGTTTAAATACAGCTTCAACTCCTTTTATATATGGAGCCAGAACTGACATAAGCAAATAAATCTCTTTATTATCATTATTCAAATTAATTCCACTAAAAGTAGATCTAATTGTAAAAAAATTAGTTTTTACAAGCATGTCAAAACTATTGTTTGTTAAAAACATTTTAAAAATATCTCTAAATCCGTGTAATGGTTCAGAAGTTTTTACTGTACCTGTTCTTAATGGTACAATATCAATGCCAGTGTTTTTACCATATGCATAAATGTTCCAGACAAGAGCTTCAATAGTATCTTCTTTTTGTTTATTTCTGAAAGTAATTTTAACAACTTTATTTTCTTCATATAAAAGCGGAGCATAATAAGATTTATCTCCTGGAATAATTAAAGTTACTGCAGACCAGTTATTCCACATGGAAAATCCCATTATACAATTTACATTTTCTTTTACTTCGTAAGCTTCTTCCCATATAGAATATTGATAAGATTCTGTGTCTTCTCCCCAGTCGTTTTTATCATAATTCTTTTGCCATTGGTTTAATTCTTGTGAATATAAAAATACAGGGAAAAATATTAAAATAAATAAAATTGATATCTTCTTCATATAAACTCCAATTTCAATTATAACATAGTTTAGTAAATTTTCCATCTTGTAATCAGCTTCCAAACTCTCTCCAATTTGCCAAGGGGTAAGTCCCTCGCTATCGGGGAAAGCCTTTTGTAATAACCAATCTGCAAATTATAAATTGATCAATAATCTAATCCATACTAAAATATAAATACCTATCCAGATCGGCAGGTAGTGTTCAAGGTTTTCTGTAACTGCTGCTATCAATTACAGAAAATAGAACATTCAAGGCTCACCAATTTCGGTGAGCTTTTTTTTTTGAATCCCAAAACACCTTGTTTCTCATACCTGTTAATAAGCTGCTCCAGTTCCTTTTCAAACTCACACGCAGCAATGCCATCAGAAATATCAACAAATCCAATAAATCTGCAAGTTATTCTGTCTCCTGGATATTCATAACTTGTCTTAAACTCGCCACGACACATACCGTCAAATGCCTGTAAATCTTCACAATGCATATTCTTAGTCTCCTTTATTATTTCATTGCAAGCCATTCACCCTTAACACAAAGACCGCACCAGAGCCTCTGCCCATTGGTAATCACTCGCTTAAATCCTTTCTCGCTCATTCTTCCGCCAAGCCATTTCTGGCTCATAATACGTTCATTATTTTTGTTGCACCATTTAATATATGTCTGATAAAGCAGCGCAGTAGGAAGCCGCCATTTTAGGCTTGCGTCAATTTCAAGACAGTCAGTAACAAACATTCCAACGCTGTCCATATCCATTCTGTATTCCTCATTTGCTTCACGAACTGCATCCGGCTCGTCGGTCAGTCCTTCTTTTTTCCACATTGCATAGCCTTGAATCAGCCAGTTTAAGATTCCTGAATTTTCTGCAATCAGCTTTTCCATAAGCTTCTTATCTCTCTGCTCAGGTGGAATAGTTACAGTAAAAGGAATCATTTTAATTCGTCTCCAGATTCCGTTATCAGCTCCGCGGATTTTCGGTTTATGATTTGTCGCCATAAAAATTTTGAATGTAGGCTTAAAAGAAAAATACTCACCGTACAAGAATCTGGCTGTAAGCTCGTCTTCACCGGTAATCTGTTTTATAAGGCTTTCGCTCATCTGCTTTCCCTGTTCAACCTCGGTTGTAGTAACAAGCCTCATTCCTTTAAGACGTGCCAGGTCGTTACTCTGTTCAGAAGTCTTTTTCATAAAAGTTTCTGTACTGGCAGAACAAGAGTAATCTCCAAAAAGCTCCTGCAGAACATTTAAGAAAGTTGATTTACCATTTGCACCAGTTCCCCACAAAATAAAAAGACACTGTTCACTTACATCACCGCTCAAAGTGTAGCCCATTGCTTTTTGAATAAACTTTATCAGCTGAGTATCTTTATTAAAAATCTGCATCAGAAACATTTTCCACACAGGGCAGTCTGCAGTTTTGTCATAAATAAAATTGCTCTTCTTTGTAATCAGATGTTTTGTATTAGGCTCACGGGCTTTTCCGGTTCTAAGGTTCAGAGTTAGATTTTCTACATTAAAGAGATAGTTGTCACTGTCCAGCTCCCAGTCTTCAACTTTTATTTCTTTACTCATTTTAAGAATTCCAGCAATCGCCTGCAGTCTTCTAAAGCTTTCACTTTTTATGAGGTGTTTTTCAAAAGATTCCTGCTGCAGTCTGTCTTCTATATACCTTCTGCTTCTGTAAATCTGATGAACAAAAATTGGAATCAGTTCTTCAACACGGCCGCGGTTATCAATCTCCCAGCAGGTATCATTCCAGAATAAAAACTTGTTCCAGGTAATGCAGTATCTTATGATGTTTCCGTAAGTTTTTATAAAATAAGATGCATTAGTCAGGTCTGTAAACTGCATTTCACCTGTAACAAATTTATTAGTTTTCATATCACGGCCAATTGCTTCTGCCGCTTCGCGGGCCATGTTCTCAAGTTCTTTATCAGTCATCAATCATTCCATTTTCTTTTAAGATTCTGTAAAACTGAACAAGCTTAAAAATAAGCTGTTCATATCCATTCATAACGTCATCACTTCCAATCGTTTTATAAATCTCATCGAGTTTTTCATAAAGAAGAATCAAAGAATGCGGATAATCCCGGAACCGTCCAAAATCCCACCAGGTACAAAACTTGTCAGCTTCCTCACTTGATTTCCAGTTGGGAAAATTTTTGAATGACTTATAAATCGTAATGTCGTCACCAATATTTACAACAAAGTCTTTTGCCTCATGCCAGATGTCTATGGGAATATAATCATCAGGCATTTTGATTTTTCGTTTTGTCATGTTCCAACCTCGTAAACAAAACGTCTGATTGCTTTTCCGCAGCTTGTTCTGTCATCATCAAAAACAAACTCCGGCCAAAAGGTCCACCAGCCACTCTGGTCAAAATCATTTGCAGACTGAACATCATAAAAGATGATTCCATTATCCGCATCCTTTACAACAGAAGGAAAACTCACCACAGTATCATCAGGCTTACGGCAAACAAGATTCACACTCGCATAACCGTTCAAATCAACTCCACAATTCAGTAATACACGAAGCTTACTTTTCCCTTTATAAATCCTTTTCATATTGTCTTCCCCCAAAGAAATTTCCAGAACCACAGGAGTATATAAAGTAACAACGTAATTAGCTTCACGAATTTTTCCTCTCAGCCAATCCCAAAAGCTCATTACAGTTTCCACAGTGCGGAAGAATATTCTCGAAGCAAATGGACGTGCTACAATTTCTGCCTCATCCTCAAAGCTTCTTTTGTTCTCTCCAAAGCGTATAAGTCTTTCATAGTTTCCAGCCGTTGTTTCAATTTCTTTTTTATAATTTGCAATGTGGCTTGTGCTGTCACTTGAATAAAATCCGGAAAGGCATGAACGTATTAAAAGAAGAAGCTTCTGCACTGAATCCAAAAATACAATGTTTTCATTTTTTGAAATCTTAAAGAAAGCAATCCTTCTGTTTGAACTTCCAAGTGCACAAAGTCCTGTAGGCTTTCTTACAGCTCCAAGTCTTCTACCGCTAAATCTTGCCGCAGCTCCCACATTACCAAGTACAGTACGAGTATAGAAAAATCCATCCGGCTCATTTTCGTATTGCATATAAATACACATTTCATAATCACAAAATATGTTTCTCTGCTGGTTTATAAACTCTGGAGAACTAAGATAAGTAATCTGATTTGCATAATCCCGTCTTCTAGCCCTGGTCCAGTAAAAGTAACTCGTAGTTGTTTCTGAACTTTCAATTTCTCCTGTTGACGTATAGCCAAGAAGATCAGAATACACACCAAAAAAGATCCGTTCCCCTTCTACAAGTTTTCTAGTAAGTGTAATAGTAAAACTTTTCCAGCCGTTACTTTGTCCAGTCAGTGTATGTTCAACAAAAGTTGTATTGAGGCATTGCGTAAGCTGCCAGTTAGAATCTGCTGCAAACACTACTGGTATTACAGGCTTATATGGGTCACCATAGCTATAATCCCAATACCAGGATGAAGTTGGAGCTAAATAATAATAGAAGATAGTTACACTTGTTGAATTAGAATTCTTTGGAACGATAGCTCTGTGTCCAAAGACATTCTCTTCATCAACAAGTTCACCTTCTAAATCTTCATATTCATCATCACCAACTTCAGTTTCGTACCAGGTAAAACACTCAGTCGGATTAGCGTTGTTACCAACAATCGAGTTACTCATATCATGAACCGCTTACAGTAATCTGCCAGTCTATCTGCAGGCTATCTGCAGAAGTTACGTTTACAGAAGGAGTAATCTGAGCATAAGCAAGGCACTTTGCCACAGCTGTGTTTCCGTTCATCAAAGCAACTTCGTTAATACCGTTTGCGTTCAAATCTCCTGCAGCAAAAGAAGCTCTGTAAAGAACCACGTTTCCGTTTGCAGCTCCAAAACTTCCTTTGATTTTTGGAAATCCTGAATCAAGTTTTTTGAAAGTTCCGGTTGCGGTATTTACTGATGTGTTATTCTTTGGTGTAGATCCAGTCCATCCGGTTCCTACAAGCATGTAGCCGTTTGTTGAATCCACTTTGTTCTGTGTCGGATTACTAATCATCATATCCGCAATCAGATTGTCGCCCAGAGTTGTGATTGTGTTATGATGTTTTGTAATCATTGGTCTTTGAGGAAGTCTTAAAAAACTTCTCCAAAATCCATTCTTGTAATACTTAATACGACCGTTACAATCGCGAACAGTAACAGTCACCAATCCCTTAAACTTTCCTTTACTTGTTATCATTTGCAAATCCCCATTACTAATCCAAATACAAGCGAAGTAACAATCACTCCGCCAGTTCCACCAATCAAAGCTCCATAAAAAAATTGATTATTCTTTTTACAAAGCTCTTTTTTTAATTTCTGATTTTCCAATTCAAGATTAAGCTTTGCAGCTTCCATCTGGTCAGCTCTCTCTTTTTCAAAAGCAGGCTCGCCACCAACTTCTAGTAAAGCAGCCTTAACTGCCTCTTGAGCAGTACGTTCAATTTCTTCTTCAGCAATTTTCATAACTTCCTCAATTGTCAGCTCTCTTGCAGCGTCTTCTAAATCTTTCTTTTCCGTCGGTAATTGTGTCACAGACTGAGCCGTAAGAATCACACAAAGTACGGGCATCAGTATTAGAAATACGCTCAATCGCTTCTTCACGTTTTTTAGCAGCTTTTGCATTTATCTCCTCGCTGTCATCAATGACTTCTTTTTCCTCGTAGCGTTTCTTATCTCCAATGAACAACACAACGAACACTGCAGAAAGAATCGCACCCAACCAGATGAAAATCTTTTTAATCACTTCCCAAAGCTTCTTCATCAGATACCTTCCTTGGAATTTTGAAATCCTTAAATTTCTGAATTTCTCTTCCAGCAATTACAGTAAGAGCAACGGTCAGCCATTCAGCTCCACCAAGAACTCCGCAGCAAAGAAGTACAGTTGCAACAATAAAGATTACAAACTTCACGCTAAGAAGCTTTTCTATCAATCTCTGAAATCTAAAACTAATCATCCGCGTACTCCGTCAATTGCTTCTCTAATCTGTTCAAACTGATAATCAGCTCCAAACAAATCCACGTTGTCATCGCTTGCTTTCTGTAGTGTCTCACGGTCCAGACCACGTACAATAATTCTGTAATCGTTTGCCTGGTAATAAGGCTTCATATCATTCAAGCTTCTAAGCTCCGAATAAGGCTCCACGCAGTTCAGAACAACATCCTTTCCGCAAACTCCGGCCACATGGCAAACTTCGTTTTCCTTATAAACTCTTGAACCAAGTTTTCTGTCATAAAGAGTTATAAAGAAGGCTGCCTGAATATCGTTCTTGTCCGGATTCTTTTTTGTAAAATACTTACGGTAGAGGCTATCAGCCGTAACACGGATTGCACAGCCTGTAGCCAAAAGTAAAGCAAGACAAACAGAACCCGAACAGTCAGAGCTTGTCAGGTTTTCTTTTCCGCTTTCATATTTCAAAAACTGCATACGTCCTAAGAAATATCTGTAGCGTTCAGCCTCAGTAAGTCCTTCAACAATTTCTTTTTCTGCCTCAAGCATTAGTCTCATTCTTAAATTATGGTTATCCATCATATCCCCCGAACTACAAGAGTTATTACTGTAACTGCCACATTAAAGCAGGAAATCACACAGGCAATTACAGCCATGTTTCTTCCTGCTTTTCCGTTGTCTGCCTTTATGTGTTCCTCAAGCCGTCTGGCAGTCGCACACACATTCGGATTGTACTGACACGCCGTACTTCTCGTATCAAGACAATCCATCCTTTTTTCAACAGCTTTCTTAAATTCTTTCATTTCAGATCTGAATCCAGAAAGCTCAATCTGTAAGCCGTTCATAGACTTAACCAGCAATTCAATGTTCTCGATAGAAATCCTCCCTAAACAGTTTTTACAAAGAACTCAGAGCTGAACGCTTCATCTTTTTTATAACGAAAGGTCAGCTGCTCAATTCTTACTTTTTTAATATTTCCATTTTCCTTTAATCGCATATCCATACAGGCATCCACCCTGGCATGAATCAAAGGAAGAAAGGTTGTAACGTAATAGCCCTTAGTGTCCTTCTTACTTTCTGCAAGATAATCTCGTGCTCTTCTTTCATAAAAAGGAAGTCCGTCAAACTCGTCATCACTCAAATATTTAGAAGTAACGTTTTTAGAAATCTGTCCGTGTTCTGCAATTTCATTTTCATCTTTTACAAATACACAGAAGTTTGTTTCACTGATAATTGCTTTACCGTAGATAGAGGCTTTATAAAGTCCAATCAGATTTTCGTTTCTGTCCAGCTGGATAACAGCTCTGTCGCGGTAAGTCGTAGTGTCGTATTGAACAAGAGAAAATCCATTCTCGCCATCTACAACCATATCGTGCAGAAATTCTTCTGCAGTCGTAACTTCTTCTGCATAAACTACATTGCGGCTTTTTCCTTCATTGTTCTTTGCAGTGTAGATTGCCTGATAATCGTTATCCTTTATGATTTCTCTTGTATCTCCAGTAAACGGATAATATGGAGTCATGTTCTCGTCATACCACACAGGAGCGTCAGTATAAGTCCAGAGCTCCTGTCTTCCAGTCTCAACATATCGTGTATATTTCAGACGGATGTTATTTGCGTAACTTTCATTGTTATTAAAGAATCTGTAGTGAGTAATATTTTTCTCATTCAAAAAGAATCCGGAATCTTCATTGAACTCATTTTCCAAATCGTATGGACTTTCAATAAAACTCAAAGTCTGGTCTTTACCGCATTCCACGCAAGCATTATAAGCACGTGCCAGTGCACACAATTCTTTCCAGGCAGTGTTCTCAATTACTACATAAGCAATATTAAAAGGAAGCTCTCCGCAATTTATGTCGCGAGCTTCTATGCCGGCTCGTTTTGCGATGATATGAACAAGTGATTTTTCCGGCTGGGTTTTATCGCATACAACTTTATGAACAGCAACCTCGCTGTCAGTCCAGTTTTTCTGTAAGTTTGTGTTATCCATTTTTACAGACAGATCCACAAGCTTGATTGTTGTAGTCTTTTCATTAAAGCCTGTTTCCTGTACCTGAAAGCCGTTCTTGTCTACAAAAAGATTAAAACGAAGATAACAGTTTTCAGAGTTGCCGAAGGCGTACCATATTAAAACATTCAAGTCTGTTGTGTATTCATTGTCAGCTTCAATCGAATACAAGTCTTTAGAATTATTAAGAATTATTTCGCCGGCGTTGATTATTCCACCTTCAGAGCTTTTATAAGAGGTAATAACACATGAGAGAATGTCAGAATCTTTTACATAAACTTCTGTTCCGTCAGCTTTCAAAAAGCATACACGTGCAAAAGGTCTTGTACCTGTATCTTCAATAACAGAAGAGATTGCCGGCGGTAGTTCGTAGAATTTCACAGAACCACCTCCAGCTTTTCTTTTTCATTACGGATATTCAAAACCATAATCGAAGTCACGTTGAACTTCTGAAAACACAAAACTGTATCAGCACAGTTGATGTCGCATAAATCATCAAGAGGCTCTAAGTCATAAAGATCAAGACTTACGCCGTCCTCTGTATCAAGCGGGATTGTGAGTCTGTCTATCTTTTTATTTGAAGGATAAAACTCTGTACTCATAGGAAAGTACAAAGTAATCTGATATTTCGAATCGTTTGTGTAATCACCTGTGAGTTCAAACTTATAAATAAGCGGCAGCACTTTTAAATCAGCAGTAACGTTGTGTCCGTTATAATGATAAGTGCGGTCGCGCTCCCAGGAGAGTGATGGCATATTTCCAGGCCAGCTGTCTTCATAAGAATCTTCCGAGCTTCTCAAATCAAAACGGAACTTAAAGGCATCACCGTTTGTTGCCCGGAGCTCAAAGCTTCTTACAAGTACGTTTTTATAAACCTTCTTTTCAAAAACTCTGTCGGTGTAAATATCAAAAGCCTGATCATTATAGAAAAGCAAAAGGAACAGAGCCGAAACATTCAGAGCTTCAAGCCGAGTTACAAAACAGCCTGTAATCTCTTTCTTAGTTTCAATTCTTTTTTCCCTGTTCCTTCCACCAATCACGCAAGGCAAAGAATAGCCTTTAGACGCAGTTCTTACAGTTTCCTCGCTGTATGGTAATGGATAAAATGTCCCGTCTTTTGCCACCGTCAGTGTGCAGTCTCTACCTTGAATCCTCATGGCTAGAGCATACACCCAGACAGCGTTTACAAAGTGTTTATAAGTGTTTACGTTTTGTTTATGTTATTTTTTAAGATTGGCGTAAAAAAAGCACCCAACAAGGGGTGCTCGTATCATCCGAGATGTTCTTTAAATACAGTTTTTATTTTCCACCAAAATCTTTTACTTCTTTCTTAAGCCATTTAGTAAGTTCAGATTCTTTAGGAAGAGCAAGTTTATATTTCTTTACAAAAAGATTTTCATCAATTCCTTCTTTAGCATATTCAACAAGCTCTTTTCCAGCTTGAGTACACATAAGAATACCTACAGGAGGATTATCATCTTCTTGCATTATGTTTTTCTTGTAATATGAAAGATAAAGGTTCATCTGTGCAATATCATCATATTTAATTTTTGAAGCTTTCAAATCTACAAGAACATGGCACTTCAAAATTCTATGATAGAAAACCAAATCACAGAAGAAATAATCATCATCAACAAGAATTCTTTTCTGACGTGCTTCAAGACAGAAGCCCTGCCCAAGCTCCAGCAAAAACTCTTCCAAGTGATTTATCAAGGCTTCTTCAAGTTCACTTTCTTCTACAATTTCTCTGTCTTTCAGTCCCAAAAACTCATAAACATATGGATTTCTAACAATATCAGTAACAGTCATTTTCTGAGTTTTTGACTGAACATATTCACTCATCTTTTGAGGATTAGAACTGATTGCAGAGCGTTCAAAATAATTGGTATCAATTTGACGTTTAAGTTCGCGTACAGTCCATACGCCTTTTATTGTTTCAAGTTCATAAAAGATTCTTGCAACAGCATCTTCAACACCCATAATCAATGTAAAATGAGTATATGAAAGATGTGTAAAAAGCTTTTCCGGTGAAATCTGTAAATCATCGAATTGGGTAGACGCTGTTTGCCCAATTTGGCAATCACTGATTGCCAAATCTTTAGAAGTAGTTTTATCTTCAATAAGATTTTTCTGAATTCCAGAAATCAATGCCTTTTCGCTTCCAAATTCATTAAGCACATAATCAAAAATCGGTTTCTCAAGTGAAAGAAATTCCAGATAAAACTGTCTGTATAGACGAAGATTTCTGTATGAAAGCGATTTTTTATTCAAGCGTTCTGCCAAAGTCTGCAATGTCTTTTCACCGTATTTTGCACGATCCTGACCTTTCTGCTCATAATGCACAATATAAAAGCCTATGAGCCAGTTTCTTGCAGTAATATTTCTGTTTATTGCCTTTGCAGTATTATCTTCAAAAGCCTCATCTAGCTTTGCAACTGATTTATAAAGTTTATCAAAATCCATATCTTTTGCCATAATCATTATTTTCGTTCTATAATATATCGTCGATTTTTATAAAATTCTATACAGTTGCCTCTATGCGGATATAGACTTTTCCGCCTTGTGTACTTTCAATCGTATAAAGGTTATTTAAAGTTTCTTCATTAAGCATTAGTTGTATCGCTTCAATATACCGATAAAAGATTATTGTTTTTTGCTCCGTATTTGGATGCAATTTTATTTCTATGCTTATTTTATAAACTTCATTTTCAATAATACGGTCTTTTTCAAAATAATCAGTTTCTTCTATATTAAATACGAATGAAGGAGCCTTGATACAGTTTGCTTCCAATGTTGTATTTTCAAAAGACTTTAGAATGATTCCGTCATTATGCTCCATATTGATTTTCTCAATATTTTCAGGAAGCTTTTTGATTAATAAATATTCCAACTCTTTGAAAACTGGTTCAAAATTTTTCATAGATTTTTCCTTTTGTACAAATTGATAACAACTTGAATGTTCTGTGGGATTTCAAAAGAATAATCATCTTCATTATTCTGCTGCTTGATAAACTCTTTCTTTTTCAAAAGAAACAGCTTAATGATTACTTCTTTCAAATCAGCTGGGAAAGTTTCTTCCGTAAATCCGGCATTATAGTTTAAGAAAACAACATGATCTTCAAGCTTCGGATCAATAAAATGAATTGTTCTTCCGTCAATCACACAGTTTGGAACACGAAGCTTTGTATTCATATCAATTATGTTAATCATTTCAGAAATATGATTTTGATTGGTATAAACCTTACAGTCTCTGATAGTCTGAAGCTCGTTGTAATTCTTATCCGCCAGCTTATACCCTAGAAGTCTTTCTAGATAAGTAATTGTAGAATTGAATATAAGTTCATCAGTTGTTAATTCTGTTGCATTAAGCTCAAGTATCTTTTGTAGTTCTTCAAATGGAAATGGATTCATAAATCCTCGCAATCGGAAAAGCGGGGCTAAGGCTAGTAAAACCTTCGTTCAGTCAAATACAAGGCCAAGCCGCTTCGCGGTGCTACGCAGCCTTGCATTTGTCTTCACTTCGGTTTTATAAATTTCGCTCCCACTTTCCAAAGGCATATATAAATATGCTTTTGGAATTAAGTTCTATAAATCACGCTTTGTGCAATAACTTATTCAGTTACTGTTTTGAGCAATACCATATTCTTTTTAGGTCGGGTAACCAAGAAGCCGTCACGTTTTCTGAAACGCATAAAGAGTTCACCATATTCAAGTGATTCTGTTGTTTCGTCGAAACGTTTGATTTCGATTCCCTTGCGATTTCCATGTATGATTCTCTTTGGATTCATAAAGATGGCAATTACCTTGTCGGCTTCAAGGTCGGCAAGCTGCGGCATCAGTCTTGATTCAACAACGTCGTAGCCGTCGATTCTTCCCGGCATTCCATCTCCTAGCTTTCTCCAGATTGGGTTGTGGTTGTCGTCCTGAATGTTTGCGATATGATTCAAAACTGTTTCGTTTAAGAACCATTTGCAATACTTTCTTTCTTCTGGTTCAACTTTAAGCTCTGCAGCTCTAAAGTCGAGGTATGTAAGCTTGCTTTCGTCTGTGCTTTCGATTCTGCAAACTTCTGCCTGTGCCATATTGATTGCACCTGTGAAAGGGTCGTCATCAGCGATAAGACACTGGCGGTCAAACTCCTGGCCGTAAGCTTCTGTAAAGTCTTCCAGGAACATCTTTCCAAGGTCCACAAAAACATCTTCTCCGAACTCGTCAAAGAATGGAACATAACCTGCAAGGGTGTAAGCTTTAAGCTCTGTGCGTGTAGGCATGTTTGATTTTGTAGCGTCGATTTTCTGTCCGTAAGAAGTCAGCCACTTCAATTCAATTCCGCCGCGGTCACGCTCTGGGATGAAGATTGAAGGTCCGTTCATAGGACGATGGGTTACAAGATTCATCATTACAGACTGCTTTGCAGCTTCCTGCATGATGGTTTCTTCGTAAATCGGATTGATAAGATACTGGTCGTTGTTTGCCAGGTTTCCGATTGGTTCACCAAGAACAGACTTCTGTGGTACAAAGCCTTTTCCGGCTTCCCACTTAAAGTCCTTCGGATTGTTCCATTTTTCAGTCCTGATGTTAGGACAGAACTTCAAAGCTCCGAGAGTTTCGGCATCTTTGTTCCAGACGGCAACAAGACCTTTACCAACGTTGTAGCAGACGTCGCGGTAAGTCAAAGGCTTCATTTCTGAATCAGTCTTTTTAAGAAGGTTACGAAGCTCCTTTACTGATTCTCTGATTCCTTCAAGCTCTGTTGTAGAAGCAGTCTGCTGACTGTCTGCCATTTTCAAAATACCGTCAATGAGTTCTTCTGTCTCATTAAAGTATTTTGAAATCTGCTCCGGTGTTGCAGCTTCTGTTGGAACTAAGCTTTTCATATTGCTAAGTTTCTGCTGCAAGTTTACAATAACTTCGTTCAAGTTAAACCTCCAAGTTTGTCTTGAATCAGGACTACTTTCAGGTTCCAATTGCAAGCAGCCCTGTTTTTTTTATTTATGCACGAGCTTTCAAACCCATACAAACTTTATCCCAATACGAAAGCTCATCTTCCTGAATTACTTCCGTAATCTCCAACTTTTTAGATGGTACATGAATCGCAAACGGATTCGCAGGAACACAGCAAATGCTGAATTCCAAAAGCTCCTGCTTTCTGTATATCAAATCACAGTCACGGTCTTTTGCTTCCAGAAGCTCTAGTTCATCTACACGGAATCCCACAGAGCCACAACGCAAAGCTCCAGCTTTTACACGCTGACCAATACTCCACCCAAACTCATCATATTCTTTATCATTAAATACAATATCGCCCTCAAGAGCAGAAGAAGCCTTAACATTTTTAGCATATCCAATCGCCGGAATAGAATAGTCATGACTCCAGAGCACGACAGGATTTGCAAGATAATTTTTCAAATCCCAGCCGCACGGATCCACTTTTTCAAAGTCTCGGTCCGTGTCAAAGGTACTCATTACCCAGTGAAAAGAATCCTTTTGAACATCCACAGCCTTAAAAACTTCAACCTGTGCCGCAACCTTTCCAGAGCTCGTGTTCTCCTTAAGAAACTTCAAGAAAAGATTCTTGTCCTTTCCAAATTCCTTGTTTTCAATACCGTCAATTTTGATAACCATTCCATCCTCCCGTAACTCTGGCAACCATCTGTTTATACACTTCCGCATAATCCTCCGGATTGTGATATCCAATTTTCTTTCTAATCCAATAAACATGAGCTCTAACACAATCAGGTGTTATATTAAGCTCATAAGCAATCTCTTTATTAGTCAGACCATGGGCAAGCATTACCGCAATATCAAATTCAATATCTGTCAGCTCTCCGGTTGCCCGTGTACTTAAATGCTCTCCATGTTCAACGGCATAATTCACAGCCTCAGGAAAATCTTTATCACCCTGTAAAATTTTTGTGATGGAAGAAAGAAGAACATCCTTGTTCTCAGCATTAGAAATAAAACCAGAAGCTCCAAGCTTTCGCACACGAAGCCCAAAACCACCTGCACAAACCAAACCTGTCTCAAAAAAAATGAAATGAATATTCTTGTTAATACCATTCAGACAGGCCATTTTCTCCTGAATACAAAGTCCAAGGAAAAACTTTTCAACTAAAAAGAATGTTTCATCCTGACCTTCCAGATGATACAAAAAGTCCTCATCTTTCATTACGTCAAAGATTTCAACCATAGGAAATTGCTTTTTCAAATATTCGCGAACAGTACCCTTAACAACATAGTTGTTTGTTGCAATGAAAAACTTCATTTTTAATTACCCTCATTATTTTCATCAGAACCAAAGGCCGAAACGTTATTGGGCTTCCACCAGTTATCACCCCAGGACTTTTCTTTCGCGCCCCGTTCTCTTAAAACGTCATTGATTGTCTTAAGTCCGGCGTTGATTTCTGCAATATCCCGGTTACTCTGGGCATCCTCAGATTCCTGCAACTCAGGTATATTGTTAAGGTTGAACTCACCAGTTTGAGATAGATTAAACCGGCGAAAAAACTGAACTTCGAGAATCTGTTCGTAGTTTCTCAAAAGCGGAATAAGCGTAAAATTCCAGAACGCCCGATGCTGTGAATCCGTATCGGTGCCGCTCAAAGAAGACTTGGAATCCTGAATATTTGCAACTCTCGGTGGGATGCCGAATTTCGCTAACAGTGTATAGAGGTTCCATTGTTTCATATCGTAAAGTTTCAGAACGTCGGGGCTGAACGTAAGAGGCTGGTATTCTGTACCTTTACCCAGTACAGCCACGCGGTTCTTCATCCCGTGGCCGTATTTTGAGTCCCAGGTACGAGCAAGGATTTCTGCTTCTGTCTCAGTGAGAATCTGGTCTGTTTTTAAAAGTCCCTTTGGAACCCCACCTTCTTTTAAAAGTCCTGAATTCTGCTTGGCGGCGAGCAAATCTTGTTCGACTTCAAGACCCAAGCTTACCAAAGGGCTTACCCCACGATATTCATTCCACGGATTCCAGTCCTTAAAATGAATAAGCTCGTCAGGAAGAATTATGACCGGTTTGCCTGTAGCACTATCTGTATAAACCCACTTGGTAATCTTTCCGCCTTCAACAACGTGCTGCATGTTTCTCGGATTCAGAATATAAATTTCATCCGGTATACCGCAGCAGTAGTCCTCGCCGAACCACCAGAACGACTCCCCATCGAGGCACCACCAGGCACAGGTTTGTTTCCATAAATCAAACCGGCACAAACTTTTATTCGGGTACATAAAGAGCTTAGCCAGTTTGGAATCATTTTCTGTTTTACCGTTTTTCTTTATTTCGAATTCAGCACGCGCTACGTTTCGAGTTAAAATATCAATACATACCGATACACACGCGTGCTGAAGATAAGGATCTGTACAGGCTTTCTTTTCAGGTACTGAAAAGTCGTCCGCAACAGTTTCACTGTTTATCTCAGAAAAGCTTCGTAACTTTTTTTCTTTCTGGTTCCTCTTCTTAAAAAGTCCCATTTATATTATCGGTACTCCCTTATTATTTGACTATGTACGTAACGTACACATTCAAACGCGCTTTTATGCCATAACAACACCACTGGAAGCAGCAGAGAATATTGCGTACCTCATCGCATCCATGTAGTGGTCATTAACTTTTACAATCTGATTATTCTCATCACGAGAGTAATCCCAAATCTCCCCAAGAACTCCGGTACAGTCTTTGCAAACAAAAAACTGTCCGCGCTCAATCTTTGCAATTATGTAATCAATTCCAGCATCCACAGAGTTGTTTGCTTTTACGCCTCCCGGTACTTCCTGAATTCTTTCACCGCCTGCAGGGTCGCAGTAAGTCACAAAGCAGTCGTCATACCAGTTCTTTGCCTGCTGCTGCTCGACAGAGGTTTTAGTTGTAATGTTAAAACCGCCAAAATCAGCAACAACATAAACCGTCTCTCCAACCCAGCCAACCTTAACAGCTGCAATATGAAGTCCAAAATCCTGACCACCTGTAAAACGGTCAAACTCTTCTGGCAATTTCTCGCGTGGAAGAATCATAGATTCTTCAAACTTTTCATAAACCGAGCCCTCTGGTTTTACCCAAAGACCGTCGCGGAATCTCGCACGCTGTTTTTCCGGCATGTTGTCCAGAATATCTGTTATGTAGTCTTCATCCAGATTTTCAGCGTTATCCATCGGGTTCAAAACTTCAGAAGCATAAAGTTCAGGCTTCAAAAGCTTTTCATCCGTTCTCGGTTCAATCTTTCGAATAAACACCTTGTAAGCCCAGTGCATAGGCGAACAAGGATTGCAGTCATAAAAAAACTTATTCTTGCAGCCTTCAACTTTCATCGCTAGTCGCGAGTAGGCAGTAGTAATTGCAGAATAAGAAATCTGACTTACTTCGTTGAAATAGATAGTCACATACTCATGACCAAGAATGCGGTCTACCTGTTCCTTGTCGCCCAAGCCGCCAATCCAAATCTCTGAGCCGTTCCACAAGGTAATCAAACCGTCGTGTACATTGGCTTTGTAATTGTTCGCTCCAATCGTCTTGTTAAGCCACGGAAGCAAAGTCTCATGCAAAACAGAACTTCTGGCATCTTTAGCTCTGTAACGACAAATAAGGTGTCTGCTTCCAGGATAACGACAGGCACGGAAAATAATCGCCATTACAAGCACAGTAGTTTTTCCAGAACGCGAACCGCCAAAAAGCAGAACGTGTTTCGCAGAAGAACTAAGCAGCTTTAAAGCTTTTTTCTGAACCGCCGTCGGCTTAAAAAGCTCTCTCATAAGTCCTTAAAGGAATCAGCAAAAGTAATTGCAAGCTCGCCTTGTACAGGCTTATTGTTTTCTTTGTCTGCACCCGCAATAAACGAATCCAACTTTACGGAACGCTCAAGCAAATCCATTGCGCCATCTGCATCCAGCTTTTCAGGCTCAAGAGTTTTAAGGCGTTTTGCTACAAGCTCGTCAAAGCCGTTCAACATCTCCATCTGTCTTTTGCGGCGCTCAACCCGTTCTGCTACAAGCTCTCTTTCTGTCTCCTTTGCAATATATTCATCATAGGCAGCAGCCCTCTCATTCCACCGATAAAGCCGTGCATATCGAGCCCAAGAACCATATTTCTTAGGCTCAATTCCGTTCAATTCCATACAAGCCTTAATGCTCCGCTTGTAACCCATAGCACGAAACAAACAGAAAGCCTTAAAAGCCTTGGGAGGCTCTTCTGGTAAACGTATCTCCCAAGACTTAAAAGGTTCTGTTTTTTCCAGTTCACTGTTAGTAGGTATTACAGTGTCCTGACCGCCCACCTAAAAATCCTCCTTGCCTGATTCAATTTCAAAAGTCAGAAAAAATTATTTTTCGACAATTCTTTCAGACTTGCGCTCAACATAATATTCACAGTAAGTCTTCTCAATCTTTACCGGAACGCCATCCTTCAAACTTACCCTTACGGTAATATCGCCAAACTTTTTCTCAGAAGCTTTTTGAATAATGTATTCAGAAGCAGCCTTCGCAGCTTTAGAAATTCGGTAATCCATCTTAAGCCCCCTGAATCTTAGATCCGACCCAAGCATATAAATCAGCTTTTCTAAAAAGAATATGCCGTCCAAAATTCATATGCGGAATCTCATTCGCACGAGCAAGCTTGTAAAGATATGTAGTGCTGAAACGAAGATATGCAGCAGCTTCCTCAATCGAAAGTAATTCCATGTTTTCATCTTTTTTTTGTTCTTCTGCCATAAAGCACCTCGTTAAACTAAAAAAGCCACAGCAGACTCATCAATCTGCTATGGCTCTATATTAAAACCAACAAGCGTTTACATTGTGTTTATAGTTGTTTACATTCTGAATATGTTTCCTAATAAAACATAAACAAAATGTAAACATTGTCAAATTATCATACTTTTGAAGGCACAAAACTTATGCCGCAATCAAAACATTCCAGCCTTGAGCAAGAACCTCTTTTGCATTATTCAGTTTCATCTGAGTTTCATGTTCTGAATAAAGACGTGTCATTTCTTCAGTTCTGTGACCAAGAATCTTCATCGCAATTTCAAGGCTTGCTCTCTGAGCAATCTGTGTAGCACAGTAATGGCGCAGGCTGTGGAATACAATATTGCGCTCTTTTCTCTGTTCTTCGCTTATGCCAATCTTCTGCATCGCAAGATAAAAATCATCCTCGAAACTGCTAGGCCACATAGGCTGTCCCGCAACCTTTGGAGACCAGAAAACAAAGCTCGTATCTGAATAATCCGGATTCCGTCTTGCATTCATAAGGAGTTCAAGTGCAACACCATGTTCAATCGGAATAATTCTGTCATCACCGTTTTTTGTGTCTTTCAGTTTGTCCGTATCATTCCAGCTGTGACGTATGTAAAGCAAATCTGCATTTGCGTCTATATCGCAAACCTGTAAACCACTAATCTCACCAGCACGAAGTCCAAACAAAGCAGCAACCTTAAAGGCAAGTTTGTTCACACTGTCAGTCCAATCCCAATTCAGTTCCATCAGCTTTTTCATTTCAGTTTCCGTTGGTATTCCTCGTTTCTTTGCATTTACCTTAAAGCGTTCAACACTCGTAAGTGGGTTAGAAGTAATAAGCCCCTCTTTAATCAAAAACTCAAAGGCCATATTTCCGGCAGTCATAGTTTTATTAACAGTATCAGCGCTAAGTTTCTTTTCAGTACGCAGATACATCAGAAAATCATCCAGTTCTCGCGAAGTCAAACTCTGCACAGTCCTGTCAGCGTCAAAATACTTTGCCCAATAGCGTTTTACAATTCCAAGCTTTTCCTTGCAGTTTCTCTGCTTAATATCATAACCGCGCGCAATACGCTTTTTTACATACTCCGAATTTTCAAAATTCCAGAAATTACTAAGGGTTTCAATCAGAAAAATAGGCTTTGTCGAATCAGAAACTTTTTCTGCGTTTGCAGATTGAACATTTGGAACAAGATTTACAGAATTATTAGGAATCGTATTTAAGCAATCAGTAGAAGAAACAAAATTAAAACGCTTATTAAGTAAATCAATAAGCAAAGAGGCTTCTTCGCGGGTCAATCGTTGCGCAACAGAATTAAGATCAATACTCGAAGAATCAGCCTGTTGCAAATTAAAAGCACGGCTGGGAGAAGTACGTTTTTCAGGAGCACCTTTAGTAACCCAGGAAGAAGCAATCATATTAGCTTCAAACTTGTTTTTAGTATGAGTGCTTTTTGTGTTGATTACTTTACCGGTTTCAGTATTTACAAAGCAAACTTTGTAATACCCACTTGAGTTTTTAGCGAGATAGAACGGCTGCATAAAACACCTCACTGTCCAACGCTACTATCCAATGAACTGTCCAGTTTACTATCCAATTCACTATCCAATAGGGGCGTTTTTTGTTAGATTTGGCAGTTTTAGCTACCGTTCCGACAAAGGAAGGTTCACTAAAATTTTAGGTAAAACTTACCTAAGTTATTGTATTATTTGCATTTAAGCAAAAAAAAAGACTTCTGATACCAGAAGTCTTTTATCTGAGCTACACTGGATTCGAACCAGTGACCCACGCCTTAAAAGGGCGTTGCTCTACCTACTGAGCTAGTAGCCCATCCATTCTTGCGAATGTTTCAATAATATAAAGATTTTTTTAATACTTGTCAATAGCTGATAAGTTCTTTTATTAAAATTTATATGTAATTGTAAAACCGGCCGGAGATAATGAAGGCTGAGGAACGCCAGGTCTTCTTTCCTTTTTGTCTCCACCAATCAGGGTATGAAGGTAAGGAACAAGGATTCCACAAGTTGTACCAATCACAGCTCCTACAAGAACATCAGTTAAAAAATGATTTCCACTTGCCATTCTAAGTCCACCAGTTACTGCTGCAAGCGCAAAAGATACTCCGGCAACCGCATACTTCCAGTTTGAATCAGGATAGCAGCTGCAGTAAACCATTGTAGTAAAAGCCGCAGCTGCAAAAGCCAGTGTAGTATGGCCGGAAGGGAAAGAACAATTCCAGTCTCCATCTGCAAGCTTATCCTGAGGATAGCCGTCAAAATACATATATGGACGGGTACGATAAACAAGCAGTTTAGCCCATTCTTTTAGTCCGTTGGCGATAAGCATAGTTTCTACATACATTGTTCCGATTGTAAGCCATTCGCTGCTGGGCATGATGGCAAAAATTGCCGGAGTCGCAATTGCAAGAGCCATAGTTCCAGTTCCAGCAATATGCAGCGGCTTACTGTAAGGACGCATAAAAATCTGTTCAAAAGAAGGAATATCTGCCTTATTCAAAGAAGCAGGATTAAAATCATTTTTTTTGATATGAACAAGTTTGTCGCATACAAGAGCAGAACCAGAAAGTGTTAAACCGAGTCCAAGTTGAATACCATCACTTACAGGATTCAGAGAAAACGGCTGCACATAATCATTTGTTGCAGAAAAAAGACCTGTTCTTCCAGCGCATAAAAAAATACAGGCAGAGGCTAATAAAGCTTTTATTCTAAGTTTCATTATTTTGTTTTATCTCCGGGATTTGTGTTGTTATTTTTCTTCATTATAGCCAAAAATTCTTTTTTTGGAATAGGACGAGAAAAATAAAATCCCTGAAGATAATCACAGCCGCTTTCTGTAAGCCACTGAGCCTGCTCTGGAGTTTCAACACCTTCTGCAAGAACTGTCATGCCAATTTCTTTAATCATTTTTATGGTAGCAGCCAGCGCCTTTTCTGCCTTCTTATCTGTAAAGGCAGCCCAGACAATATACTTGTCTATCTTAATCATTTTAAAAGGAAGACTGAGCATGTAATTCATATTTGAATAACCTGAACCATAATCATCAAGAGAAAGTTCAAAGCCTGCATCAGCAAGGTCCTGCATATTTTTCAAAAGGATTTCCGGAGTGTGAGCCGCAGCGGTTTCAGTAATTTCAAGATTAATTATTGATGATGGAATCTGATAAATACTTTGAATTTTCAAAATCTGTTCTGCAAGAATTTCCTGCATACACTGGGCAACAGAAAGATTAATATCGATTTTCTTAATTCCATATTCGGCAAGATCAATCTGCGAAAGATTCAGACAAACAGATTCAAAAACATACTCACCTATACGTAAAATTGTACCTGTTTTTTCTGCAATCGGAATAAAATCTTCCGGTGAAATAAAAAGTCCCTGCTCGTCTTTCAATCGGATAAGAGCCTCTGCACCAATCAGTTTTTTTTCTGCAGTAGAATAAATCGGCTGATAAAATACATCAAAACGGTTTTCTGTAAGTCCATTTCGCAGACAATGTTCAATATAAATAGTACGGTGGCGATATTTCAAATCAATTTCGTTTGCAAAAACAAGGCTCTGACGATAACGTTCATCAATTGAAATCATATTGACTATATCGAGAACTTTCTCTGTAGTCTGGGCATCTTTTGGACAATCAATTATACAAAGCCTGATATATAGCTTAAGCTCGACATTTTCACATACCCATGGCCGCTGAAAACGAGAATTAAGGGTAGAAATTGCTTCGTTCAAACGCTCTTCATCTGCATCTCTCAGAATAATACAAAAGCACCCCTGCTGACGGCTGAAAACATTTGCATAAGAAAATTTCTGTTTAAGGAAGTTACCTGCATCTGTAAGGAAGGCATTCATTTTTGCAATGCCAAAAGTATTAGCGATAAACATTGTATCATCAATATAAATCGCAACGCAGTAAAAATTTCTCTCCACAGCAAGATTATACCTGAGCATACGCATAAGAGCAGGTGTATTCAAAGTATCTGTTGAAGCATCTACCATCTCTTCTGGTTTTTGAATAAAGAAAAAATAAACAAGAGTAACAAGAGACATTCCAAAGGATTCTATAAAAAGTCCACAGTTAAAGAGCTGGATAAGGGCTGTAGACGAAACAGTTATAAGGAAGAAATACATTATCTGCATTTTTGATTTAGAAATGAGTCTGTGAAAAGATGCAATAACACAAAAAGAAAGAATTATGTAATAGGCTTTTGTGATACAAAGAATATAGAACCAGAGATTATTTCCCCTCTGATAGCCTGATGCTAAATCAATTGTAAAAACTAAAGTAACATAATCTTTAAGGGCAAAAGACAACCAGATTAAAATCAGGCAGATAAAGTAAGGAATAAACATACTGAACTGCATGATTCGTATAGTTTTTCTATTGAGTTTGCCGTAAATATCAAAGGCAGAAAAATTATAGATTGCAAAAAGAAAACCAAAAGTTGTATTGAAAGTAAAATACAGACACTCTAACACCCAGACGGAGTTTAGCGAAAATGAGTCCAGATTATCGTCCATGTATGTCGAACCAAGTTCAGAAAAAGTAGACAAGGTTACAACAGAAAGAATTATTAAAAAAATTATATTCTGAAATGTCGGCAGGCTTCTTTTCTGGAAGTAGAAAAAAATTATTACCGCTTCTATACAAAGAGCCGCAACCGCATACTGATAAATCTGTGTCAAATATAATCCTTACAGCAAACACAAGCTGCTTCTAACAAATTATTATAATCGACAAATTTTATGCGGTCAAACTTTTAAATACAGCAAAAACATGTCTTACTGATTATCCTGATTTTTCTATATTCAAACATCCGTTAAATCGTTATAATTACCCCTATGGCTTACAAAGTATTTATTGATGGAAAAGAAGGCACAACCGGCCTTAAGATTTTTGAGCGTTTTGAAAAGCGCAATGATATTGAAATTATTACAATTGATGATGACAAGCGAAAAGACCCGGTTGAAAAGGCAAAAATGATTAATGCCTCGGATTTTACTTTCTTATGTCTTCCAGATGCTGCCGCAATTGAGTCTGCTGCCCTTTGTACAAATCCAAAAACAAGAATTATCGATGCTTCTACAGCACATCGTACAAATCCTGAATGGGCATACGGTTTTCCAGAGCTGGGAGAAGACTTCCGTTCAAAAATAATAAGCTCTAATCGCGTTGCAGTTCCAGGCTGCTATGCTTCGGGCTCTATCGCCATCTGCTATCCTCTTGTAAAATCTGGAATTATGCCTGCTGATTATCCTGTTGTAATTCATGCAGTAAGCGGATATTCAGGAGCAGGCAAAAAGGCAATTGCCCAGTATGAAGATCCAAATCGTAATCCAGAACTGGATTCACCTCGTCTTTATGCAATGACTCAGGCTCACAAACATCTCCCGGAAATCAAAAAAATAAGCGGACTTGCCTTTGAGCCGATTTTTAACCCATATGTCTGCGATTATTTTCAGGGAATGACAGTTACCGTTGGACTGCATGCCCGCCTTCTGGCAAAGAAAGTTACAGCCCATGACGTTTGGGAAATGTTTGCAAAATACTATGACGGATGCCGTTTTATTCAGGTTGCGGGCTTTATGGGTGAAGGTATTTTGAAAGAACAGTTCATTCCTGCAAATACTCTTGCAGGCACAAATAATATGCAGGTTTTCATATATGGAAACGACGACAGAATTATCATTACAACCCGTTTTGACAACCTGGGAAAAGGCGCAAGCGGTGCTGCAGTACAGTGTCTGAACATCATGATGGGAATTAATGAGGGCATGGGTCTTTAACCATCCCCGTCATCCCGAACTTAGGGAGCGACGGCTGAAAGCCGATAAAATGCTCCAGTGGAGCATTTTAAGCGAGTCTCCGAGCAGCTATGCTGCGAAGGGGCAGGCATCCATTTATAAATGCTGAACCCTGAACTTGTTTCAGGGGCTGCATGACAAGGAGAATCTTATGGAAAAAAAATATTGTAGTCTAACATTCGACGATGGCCCGAACTTTGCAGATGACGATACAATGGATAAGATGCTCGACGTTCTTGAAAAACACGGCGTTGTTGCATCCTTCTTTTTGATTGCAAATAAAATCACTCCGGAAAACACAGCCGTAATCGAGCGTGCTGTAAAACTTGGCTGCGATATCGAAAATCATACCTGGAGCCATCCTGATATGACAAAGCTTACCCGTGAACAGATGATTGAAGAGTACAAGAAGTGTGATGAAGCTATCATCAAAATTACAGGAAAAAAGCCTATTCTTTTCCGGCCTCCTTTTATCTGCGTAAACGATCTGATGCATGAAATAATTGAAACTCCATTTATCTGCGGACACGGCTGTGAAGACTGGGTTCCGGAACGCACTGCAGACGAAAGACTCAAACTTATGATGAACAATACACAAAACGGTGTTATGTACCTTCTTCATGTAAATGACGGCAACGATATAACCCGCGAAGTGGTAGACCGCGCCATACCTATACTTAAGGAGATGGGCTTTGAGTTTGTTACTGCTCCAAAGCTTTTTGAAATCAAAGGCATTCCTATGAAGGATAACGGCCAGCTCTGGACAGTAGTTTAACGCCCACTTTTGCAAATACTGACATTCATTGCAAAACTTTACTATTTATTGTATATTGTTCAAATTATTATGGAAGAATTGAACAATGAAAATCAGGTGGTTGAAACAGTAGAAACCACCGACACACAGATTGACCAGACTCTTGAAAACGAAACCCCCGATACCGTTACTTTTGAAGATTTAGGACTTGATGAATATACTCTTAAAGCAGTTGAGAAAAAAGGCTTTGTAACGCCTTCCCCTATTCAGGTACTGGCAATTCCACGCCTTCTTACAGGCGACACAAATCTTATTGCCCGCGCCAGAACCGGAACTGGTAAAACCGCAGCTTTCGGACTGCCTATTATCCAGAATGTTCGCGGCAAATCAGACCACGTTGAAGCTCTGATTCTTGAGCCTACCCGCGAGCTTGCCGTACAGACCTGTACCGAAATGCAGTCTTTTGCATCAGAAGCTTACCCGCGCACAACAGTACTTTACGGCGGTGCATCTTACGCTAATCAGATTAAAGACCTTAAGCGCGGCTGCGAAGTTGTTGTAGGAACTCCGGGCCGTATTAAAGATCACATTGAACGAAAAACTCTGGATCTCAGCAAAATCAAATACTTCATTCTTGATGAAGGTGATGAAATGCTGGATATGGGCTTTATTGATGACATCGAAGAGATTTTCCGTCACGCAAACCCGGACTGCCGCATTCTCCTTTTCAGCGCAACTATGCCTGCCCCAATCTTAAAGATTGCCGGCGACTTTATGGGCGAGTATGATATTATCGAAGAGGAAAACGTAATTGACGAAGCTCTTCTCATTGACCAGAAATACTGGGTTGTAAAGGAAAGCGAAAAAATTGAAGCCTTGGTCCGCCTTATAGACATTTCACCGGATTTTTATGGTCTTGTTTTTACAATGACTAAGTCTGATGCAGACCGGGTTACCCGCGAGCTTGACCTTCGCGGTTACGAAGCTGCAGCCCTTCACGGAGACATCATGCAGAACCAGCGTGAAAAGGTTCTCGAACGCTTCCGTATGAAAAAGACCCGCATTCTTGTTGCAACTGACGTTGCTGCCCGCGGTATTGATATTAAGGGAGTGAGCCACGTTGTAAACTACTCACTTCCTTTTGATACAGCAACTTATGTTCACCGAATTGGCCGTACAGGCCGCGCCGGAACCGAAGGTATTGCCGTTACATTTGTTCGCCCGGAAGAAAGACGCAAGCTTGGCTTCCTTTCAAAAAACATCAAAAAGGCAACCAAGAGTGATTTTGAAGAAGGCAAAATACCGGAAATAAAAGAAGTTCTTGCTGTAAAGAATGAACGCGTAATTGCAGAACTCAAGGATAAGCTCTTTAAGCCGGTGGTTGAGTGTTCGCGAAGCGAATGTATCGAAACCACCGCAGAACTCGATAATACATCCGAACCCCCAGTGGCTTCGATACAGCCTTCGGCTTACTCAACCACCGGTGAAGGGACCTTAACCACCGTACGTACCGAACTCCTCACTACAACCTTCACCAACCTGGCTGCAGCCCTTTGCGAAAATCAGGATCCGCAGCAGGTTCTGGCGGGTGTACTTTCGGTTGTTTACGGTGACCAGCTTTCAAGCAGGCACTACGGAAAGATCAATACAAAATCCGGCGCCCCTCGCGGAGACCAGAAACGTATTTTCATCTCCCTTGGAAAGCGTGACGGCTATCATGCAAAGGAAATTGCAGATTACTTCAGCGAACTTCTCCACATTCCAGGCCGCCTGGTAGATGACATTGATGTTGCCCAGCAGTTCTCTCTTGTAAGCCTTCCGGTTGCTTCTGCACGCAAGGCTATTGAGCTGTCTAAGTCTAACCGCAAGATTCCTCATATGCATTATGATGATAAAGAAGAAAACCGTGGTTCACGCCGCACACGTAAGGCCGCTTTTGCAGAACGCTCAGAGCGCGGGGATCGCCGGGACCGTGAAGATTGCAAAGACAGACAGTCCAGAGCTCCACGGGGCCGCCTGAAAGCAAAAAGCAGCAAACCTAACGTTCACACCCAGACAGAACGCTCCTCTTCACGCAAAAACAACGCAGCTGCCTATAAAAAATCAAATAAAAAGGCTGAACGCTTCTGATAAATACTAATAAATTTTTATTCGCTTTTTCCTATATTATAGTTTATAATATTAAATTAAGATGAAGAAGAATTTATTAGCAGTGTTTATCATTCCTATTTTGACAGGTTTATTTTTCTCATCTTGTGGAAATAGTCCAAAGAGTTTCAGATACGACGTTTCTAATTTTGTAACTTATCTGGAAACTCCACCTGAATATGGTCCTGGTCAGGTTCTGTCAAGAACACCAGAATTCAAGCCTCTTGAAAAAAAGAACAAGCAGAATCTGGTAAAACTGATTTCAAAAGACGGTAATTTCCTCTGGTTAAAAATCCAGTTTACACTTCCAGATGAATTAAAAGATAAAGATATTGGTCTTTTTATCGGTTATATCCGAGGAGCAGACCTGCTTTTCTTAAACAACATTGCCATAAGACAGTATGGAGACTTTCCGCCCCAGGAAAACAGCGCAGGTTTTACCGGCCAGTATTTTATGTTTTCAAAATTAAATCTGAATCAGAATGGTATAAATACTGTTCTGATAAAAGTGTGGCCAGATGCCTTTGGTAGCATTTCTGACAAAATGTTCCTTGGAGAAAGACCTGATGTTTACACCACCGGTGAACGGATAAACTTCTTTAATTCTAAAATCACACTTATCTTTGCTGGTGTAATGCTTTTGATTTTCTTTATGTATCTGTTTTTGTACATAGTAATGAAAAATTATGAAAACAAAAACATATATCTCTTTTTTGCCCTTTTGAATTTTTATACAGTCCACTTTTTAATTCCATTCATTGCTTCTGAACTTCTCTGGGCTAAACCAGACTGGCTTTCTTATTCTTTACAAACAAGATTATTCTTCTATGGAGGCGCATTTACAACTGTTTATTTTGCAAATTCATTTATAATTTCATATTTAAGAATAAAAGAGCCTTTGTGGTGTGTTATTACAAGACTTTGTTTATATATTTTACCATTGCTCTATTCATTTACCCTCAGTACCACTAAAGAACTTAACAGTTTTATACCTCTGATAACAATTTTTGGATCACTTCAATTCTGTTTCAGTGTTCCAAGACTTATTTCTGCAATAATTCACAAAGAAACCAGAAAGAATTCTCTCAATCTAGTAGCCGGCTTCTCTCCTGTTAATCTTTGTGTTGTATTAGATATTATATTTAAGTTTGGCAAGGTAAATACAAACCTGCCATTCTTTACACTGTATGGCTGGCAGGTTACTGTGTGGATTTTCCTGGGCTCTCTACTTCTGCGTTTTGGTTCTATGTACCTGCATAACACTGAATTAAACACAAAGCTTTCAGAATTCAACACACATCTTGAAGATGTTGTAGCCCTCCGTACAAAAGAGCTTTCAGATACAAATTACGTTCTTTCAAAAGGTCTCGAAACAGTAGCTCATGTTCAGAAAAACTTCCTTCCGGTAAAAAACAGGGCTTTCAAAGGCTGGGAACTTGCTATTTCTTATACGGCACTGGACAGCAATGTTTCCGGCGACTTATATGATTATTATTTTACAGACGATGTTCTGGACGGACTTGGTATTTTTGATGTTTCAGGACACGGAATCCCTGCGGGCTTAATGACTATTCTTGCAAAAAGCATAATCAGCCAGCATTTTATTACAGGAATGGATCAGGATGAGCCCCTTTCTGACGTTCTTGAAGGAATCAATGAATCATATATCAAAGAAAAAGTAAATGTAGAGAATTATATTACAGGCTTACTTTTCAGATTCAGTGAATTCAATAAAAAAGATATCTGCAGTGTTGAATTTGCAAATGCCGGCCACCCCTATCCTCTGCTTTACAGTGCAGAAAACAACACAGTTACAGAACTGAAGCAGGAAGACGAAAAACAATACGGAATTCTTGGTGTTGAAGGCCTTGATGTTTCTTTCCCGCCTATAAACTTCCGTGTAGCAGCAAACGATATAATTGTCTGTTTTACAGACGGCCTTACAGACTGCAAAAATCCAAAAGGCGAAGATTTTTCAAAAGACCGTATTATCAAAATTGTTCAGGAATATCACAACGAAACTGCAACTATGCTTATGACCCGCATTATTGAGAAAATGAACGAATTTGCTGATACACAAAAACTTACAGACGACGTAACTCTTATAGTCCTTAAGAGAACAAACTCTAAGGACTATATTGAAGAAATCTAACAGTTTTTATTCTGACTCAGAAGGCTCAGTATCTGAATCTGAATCTGAAGCAGGAGCAGGAGCTTCCTCTTCTGCAGATACTGTGTTATTTTCTGTACTTTCAACTACAGGAGTTTCCACAACAGGAGCAGGAGCCGGCTTAGCTGCATGATAAACGAGTCTTACCTTTTCAACTTGTGATTTATGACGTGACTTCAAAAGCAGAGTTTCACTGCTCTTCTTGTAAACATATCCGGAAGAATTATAAGTCTCAAAGCGAGGGTCTGTACGGAATGCCATATCATAAATATAGATAGTATTAAACTGAGGAATTCCCTTAAGAATAACGTAATGTGTATCTCCCTCAGGGAAGTCAATTGTAAAGCTTGCTTCATCGGAATTACCATCATATTTGATTGAACGGGCACAGGTCCAGGCCCAGATTTTGTTTCCATCGGAATCAGAAATCTTTTCAAAATGTGGATAGAATAAGTTATTATACGCAATAATCGGATAAAGATTGCTGAGGGTTCGAAGATCAAATGAGGTATTTTCTGCAAGATATGAATTAACGATTGCATAACCGGCTTTTTCAAGAGTCTCATCGCCACGGAATTTTCCAAAGCGAAGCAGGGCAATACCGGTATCTACAGCCTGATTAACCGAAAGGAAGGTATCGTTTTCTGAAATTGTAAGAATATTTCCTTCGTAACGGCAGGCTTCTGTAATACGTTCAATACAGCTGTCGAGAACAGGCTCAAGAATTGAAGCATAGGCATAAGACAGATTTTCAAGATCAACGTAAACACGGAGAATACCAGAAATTTGAGCAAGTGAAAGTGCTGCAGGATCTGTCTCGGCCGCATTCTTAAGAAGTTTGAGTACTGTATTCTGTCCCGGATGCAGATAAATGAAATCTGCAATTTTCTGAACAGTAAAGAGGTCAAAAGTACCCTTTTCTGCACTCTCTGAAATGCGAAGTTCGTAATCTTTAAGAACCTTTTCGAGATTTTCGTTCATATCTTCAAGTGTATTGAAATATGGTGCAGAAAGATAAGTTCTCTGTTTGCTCTTTTTTACGCTGTCCGGTACTGTCTCAACTGCGCGTAAATAATTTCCTGCTTCGGCCTGAGCCGCAATGTATGAGACGGCAACCTGCTCTGTAATATTTGACTCAACATTATTTGTCTGAAAGGCTGCAATAAGTTTTCTCTTAAACTGACCTATAGTTTTTGCAAATTCTTCTGCACTGGCAATAGGCTCATTTACGATTGAATCAAAGCTGAACTTCTGATTTTCATCATAAACAGAATAGGCTGCTACGTAATTTCTTGGAGTAAAATCAAAGCGTCCGGCATCAACAGCATGTCCTTCGAGCTCCCACAAACTGCGTTTTCCGGCGAGAACAAGACTGTCTTTTTCTGCCTTCTGAATACTCATGTTTGAAGAATAACTATATGGTATAGAAAAATCAGAAATTCCATTTGGTAAATCAGCAAGAATCGCAAGTGAAGAATCTGGAGCTTCTGAAGCAAGTTCAAATGTAACCTTTACACCTTCTGTAAAGTTTAATGTTAAAGAAAGTGGTTCAGTCTGTTCTACATCTTTAAGCTGAACAGGAGACTGAATGCCATCTTTTATAATGACAGCAGGATTTGTATCATCACATACAAAATTAATACCGTTATAAGAGACTCTGACTTTATTCTTATAGGAAATTTCACCAGAAGGAGATTTTTGTGTTTCAAGGGTAATCTGCAGATTACCGATTTTTTTAATTATGCTAGAATCTGTTCTAAATTGCAGGACAAAAATGCCGATGATTATAACGATATCGACAATAAGCAGTCCTAATGCTTTTTTTAATATCCGAATGCTCATTGTATTAACAGTTTAGCCAATGATTCGGTTAATTTCAACTATATAAAGGAAAGGAATGTAAAAAGAATGATTAAGGAAATTAAGTCAAAGATTTTACCGATTCTTGTAGCAGGAGCTCTTTTCGCACCTGCATTTTTCGTTACAGGCTGTGCAACAACACCAGCAGCAGAAACAGTAGCTGCTCCTGAAGTAACAAAAAAAGAAACGAAAAAAAAGGAACCAGAAGATCCTCCAAACGTAAAATTTGTAAAACAGTTGCAGGCTCTGCTTGCAAAGGGTGATACGAAAGGAGCAATTGCTCACTTTGATTCTATTCCATCTTCTCTTAAAAACGATCTTGAACTTAAAAATCTGCTGGGTGCCCTTTATTATTCAGACACACAGTATGACAACGCAATTACTGTAGCAAATGAAATTCTTGAAATTGATTCAGAAAATATGGATGCCCTTGAACTTATTTCAATGTGTACAAAGGCAAAGGGTGATAAAAAAGCTTACAAAGAAGCAACAGACAGAATTCTTGCCACAGATCCTTATAACGCTTCGGTTAATATTCAGAAGGCCGAAGAATACGCTGTAAATAAAAAGTACAAGCTTGCCCGGGATTCTTATAAAAAAGCCCTTCGAGGTGAACCAGAAAATACAGATGCTCTTTTTGGCTATGCCCAGATGTCTTATTATACAGATGACATAAAGGCCGCATCAGAAAACTTCCAGAAAATTCTTGATAAGGAGCCGGAAAATGCAGCCGCCCTCGCATATATGGGAAAACTTGCCTGTGAAGATCAGAATTATCTTCGTGCAGCCAAATTTGCCCAGGAAGCCCTTAAATATGACGCTACAAATTATGATTACTGGATGGATTATGGTACTTATCTGCGTTATCAGGGTAAATTTGATGATGCAGCAAAGGCATGGAAGAAAGCTGTCGAACTTGATCCGACTTATTTCTTAGCTTATGCATATCTTGCAGGACATTATGATGATCTTGGAAAATGGGATCTGGCACTTGAAAACTATCATAAGGTAATCGAAACAAATCCAAAATATTTTTACGCCTATGAATCAACTGCTATTCTTGAATATCATGCAAAAAATTATGAAAATGCCATCAGGTATTTTACAAAAGCTTATGAATACAGTTCCAGCTATGCTTACACACTTATGATTGCGGCCTGCTGGTTCAAATTAAATAAGCCTCTTGAAGCAAAAAAGGTTCTTACAGCACAGCTTAAAAAACTCGACTCTAATTCTAACGAATACGCTCTTGTTCGTTTTTATAACGATGCCTATAACAGAAACGCAGAGTCAAATCTTGTACAGAAAATCGCAAAAGAAACTAATAGTAATAATCGCGGTAAAATGCTATTCTATCTGGGACTTTATTACGAATTGAACAATGCCGAAGAGCTTGCCAATGAATATTATGCAAAAGTCACAAATATGAAAGCTCCTATGTTCTTTGAATACAGGATTGCCGAATGGGGATTATCTAAATGAGTCAGACTCAAATAAAACTGGAACTTGGCGGACGTACAATTACGCTGATTGGTACAGCTCATGTTTCTAAAGAAAGTGTTGAAGAAGTAAAAAACACTATAAATGAATTAAATCCAGACTGTGTTGCAGTAGAACTCGATGAAAAGCGCGCAGATTCAATCAAAAATCCGTCGCGCTACAGTCAGCTGGATCTTGTAAAAATTCTTAAAAGAAAAGAAGGCTTTCTTCTGCTTGCAAATCTTGTACTTGCTTCTTACCAGCGCAGAATGGGTCTTAATGCAGGGGTAAAACCCGGTGATGAAATGGTTGCAGCAATGAACGCTGCAGAAGAAAAGCAGATTCGCTGCACTCTTGTAGACCGCCCTATTCAGATTACGCTAAAACGCGCATGGGGTAAAAACTCTTTCTGGGGAAAATGTAAGCTTTTTGCAATGCTGCTTTCAAGTGCCTTCAGTAAAGAAGAAGTAGATCCTGCAGAAATTGAAAAACTTAAAGAACGCAACGAAATGGATTCCATGATGGATGAGCTTTCGGAATATATGCCTGTAATCAAACAGGTTTTAATTGATGAACGCGACCAGTATCTTGCTTCGAAAATCTGGAGTTCAGAAGGAAATAATATTGTTGCAGTTTTAGGCGCAGGCCACTTACCTGGAGTTCAGGCTCATCTTGAAAAGCTTGGAGCTGGAAGTGAAAGCGCAGATGTAGAAGAGATTTCTAAATTGCCACGCCCTGGCATTCTTGGAAAACTTCTTGCTTTTATAATTCCGGCCTGTATTATAGGACTTATTGTAGCAGGATTTATTTATGGTGGAGTTCATGCAGGAACTCAGATTCTTTCAACCTGGTTCTTATGGAATGCAATTCCAGCTGCAATTCTTACGGCTGTAGCTTTTGGTCACCCGCTTACAATTCTTGTCGGCTTTGTAGCTGCACCTTTTACTTCTCTTTGTCCTTTTATAGGAGTTGGCTTTTGTACTGCTATTGTTCAGGCAATCGTATGCAAGCCAAAAGTAAGTGATATGGAAACTCTGCAGGATGATGTATCAAGTCTTAGAAGCTTTTATAAAAACAGAATTCTCCGCGCCCTGCTGGTTTTCATTTTGTCGTCACTGGGAAGTACGCTGGGAACCTTTATTGGTGGCGCAGATATTATTGGTATTCTGAGTAATATTTAATAATTGTAACATGGATTTGGAATTACCAACATAATTACAAATCCGTGAGACAAAATTAAGACTTTTCTTATTTTCATCAAAATCAGTTTCTTTTTTTATTGTTTTCGGTTTAAATTAATAACGAGGACAATATGAAAAAGAAACACTTTTTTTTATTCAGCACATCTCTTTTCTTTCTGGCAATAATGAATGCAGAGCCTCAGAGTTCTCAAAGGCTGCCAGACACAACTACCCTTCTGCTTTCTTATGTAGAAAACGATGCAGAACTCAAAAATCTTATACTTGCCGCAAAAAAGTCAGCACTTTCATATCAGAGCGCAAAAATTGATACAGGCTTTGATGTTACCCTTTCAAGTGGAAGCGTAACTCTGCAGGTAAACGACGATGGAACAAAATTAACAGCAAAACCTTCTGTTAAGATGAGCCTTCCTCAGGCTTCGAATCTTTCTGTAACAGCACAGACAAATTTTTCATCTGAATCAAGTAATACTTCTTTAAGTAACACTTCTGTTGCTGTTGGAATTGATATAATCTCTTCTGCCGTTATTTCTAATAAACTTACAAAACTTAAGGCCGAACGCGCAGTAACAGAAGCCCAGCGTAAAATCGAAAAGCGGGCAATTGCTGCTGAAAAAGAGTTTTACACAGCTCTTAAAAACCTGCTTTCTTCTATTAATACTATCATGACAAAACGCCAGACTTTATACGAAGATTCTATTGATCTTGAAGCTAAAAAAGTTCAGGGCTATTCAGAATCGTCTTCTACCTACAGACAGGCTGAGCTTAAAGTTATTTCAGATCAGCATGAAATTGACAGCGCAATTCACAGTTTTAAATATGATTGTGTTGTCTTCTATAAAAATTGCGGTTACGACCTTGAGATTGATGACAAGGCAGACCTTATGAGTTTTGTTCCTTCAGGAATTGATGAAGTTGAACCTGCAGATATTTTAAAGTTTGATAAAGCGCTTTATACAGAAATAGAAAACGCAAACTGGACTTATTACATCAACTCAATGGAGCGTTCTTCAAAAAAGAATTACGGCCTTTCTGCGAGTGCCGGCTACACCTTTGATAATTCCATTACAAACTCTGATTCTATCGATGCAGGATTAAGCGGAACATTCGGAGGGCTTACGGTTGGAGCTGGCATCAGTTTACCTGTAAAAAGCAGCCAGTCTTATATTTCACCGGCATATACATTAAGTGCAAGTCTTAATCCGAATACCTTTCGTAAAAACAGCATAACAAAAAAACAAAATGTACTTACAGAAGAACAGGAGCTGCTTGCAATCCAGACTGCAGAATCTGCTTATGAAACAAAGCTTGTAGAATTCCAGCAGAAACTTGATACCCTGCTTTGGGAAAAGAAAACTGTAGAAGAAAATATTTCCATGTATGGTGATCTTGAAAAAGATATGGCACAGTTATATCAGCAGGGGTATATCAACGAAACAGATTATCTTTCTGCTAAGAATAATTTGAACAGCAGTATTATTAAAAAAATTTCAAATCTTATTGATTTGATTATATACAACGACGATGTAATTTCTAATTTTGTTAGTGAAAATTAACGTCATCCCGAACTGAGGGAGCGACGGATGAAAGCCGATAAAATGCTCCAGTGGAGCATTTTAAGCGAGTCTCCGAGCAGCTATGCTGCGAAGGTGTAGAGATCTATATAAAAGATGCTGAAACAAGTTCAGCATGACAGTGGATAAGGATGGAACTATGAAAAAGAAGATTAAAATAATTATTATTTGCGCGGCAATTCTGCTTGTAATTGGAGCAGCTTTGTTTATATTAAAAAATCTTTTGAGCAGCAAAAAGGCCGAAAAGGTTTACTATACTGCAAACCTTGAGACTTATGAAAATATTATCGAAATCTCGGGGACTGTTGCCGCAGCCCAGGAGCAGACTTTACAGGCCCGCTCTGCAGGAACCGTTACAGCAGTTTATGTGAAGGCTGGTGACAAGGTAAAGAAAGGCGACGTAATTATTCAGCTGGATGATTCGGAACAGCTTTATAACCTCGAAAAGCAGGAATACAACATGGCAACAAAGAAGTTGACCGCCTCGGCGCGTGAATTAAAGCTGCTGGAAACGGAGCGGAACTCGCTTTTGCAGAAGGTGGAAGACCGCAAGGTTACTGCAACCTTTGACGGCATTATTGCGGATTTAGATGTTGCTGTAGGTGACTCACTGGAAGCAAAAGATACTGTAGGAACTCTTGTAAATATTGATTATCTCACTGCAGAAGTTGAAGTTACCGAAACTGATGTTTCAAAGCTTCAGATCGGACAGACTGTAAACTTCACATTCCCTGCTTACAGCAATAAAACCGTACAAGGTTATGTTACCGGATGGCCTGCGATTGGAGAAATCACTTCGCGAGGAGCTACTGTTGTAAAGGCAGAACTCCGCATCGATGAATACCCGGAAGAAATTCTTCCAAACTTTTCATTCACAGGTAAAATTGAAATCAGTCCTACCGAGCAGTATGTTGTAGTTTCACGCTATGCAATAGGTTATGAAAACAAAGAGCCTTATGTTGTACTTGCCAAGGGAAATGAGAAAATTTCAGTGAAGGTTCAGCCTTATGGTAATGAATATGTAAAGGTTCTTGAAGGACTTGAAGGAGGCGAGGTTCTGATTCAACAAACTACTCCTAAACGTTCGGGCATGAACAGAAACAGAAATGGTAGTGGAAGTGGCAGCGGCTCACAAAAAAATGGAAGCGGTGGCAACGGAATCTCTGGGGCTGGCGGCTTCCCAGGTGGTGGCTTCCCGGGCGGCCCTGGTCCAATGTAGGAGGCTGATATGGAAAATGTTGTCAGTCTGACAAACGTTGTAAAAACCTACGTCATGGGCGAAAACGAGGTTCATGCCTTACGTGGAATCAGTTTTGATATTAAGCAGGGTGAGTTCGTTTCTATCATGGGACCTTCGGGTTCTGGAAAATCAACCTGCATGAATATGATAGGATGCCTCGACCGCCCTACTTCGGGCATTGTAAAAATTAATGAAAGGGAAACTGCCGCTATGTCGGAAAAGGAGCTTGCTCTCCTACGAAATCAGACGGTTGGTTTTGTCTTCCAGCAGTATCATCTGATTCCGGCTATGAACATTCTGGAAAATGTAATGCTGCCTTTGAAATACCAGAAGGTAGAGCGAGTCGTAAGAATGGAAAAAGCAAAGGCTGCGCTGGAAGCGGTAGGGCTTGGAGAACGAATCCATCATAAGCCACATGAACTTTCGGGTGGTCAGAAACAGCGTGTCGCAATTGCCCGCGCCATGGTTACCCAACCCAAGATTCTTTTAGCGGATGAACCAACAGGAGCTCTGGACACAGAAACCGGTAAGCAGGTAATGGAAATGTTCCGCGCGATAAACCGCGACAAAGGCACTACAATCATCATTGTTACTCACGACCCTCGTATCGGCGAGTCAACTGAACGCTGCATCCGCATTCTGGACGGGCAACTTGTAGCGCAGGTGGTTGAGTAACCCGAAGGGTCTATCGAAACCACCTTCTCGAAAACTGCGGTAGTTTCGACAAGCTCAACCACCGTATTTCAAGGAGACTTTATGTTAGAAGATTTTATCAATGCTTTCAAAAACTTTAAGAGTAATAAAACCCGCACCTTTCTTTCCCTGCTTGGTGTAATCATAGGCGTTGCATCTGTAATCGTGATTACCAGTATGGGAAGCAGTTCTACTAAGCAGATTGAAAATACTTTTGGCAGTGCAGGCCTTGATGTGGTAAATGTTAGTGCCGGTTTTATGAGCCGTCGCGGTGCATCTTCATCTGTAGTTTTTGATGAAGCGGCCCGCACTGAATTATTTGACAACATTGCCGACATCAAAAAAATCTGGTACAAAAATCCCCTCAATGTTACCATGACCTACGGCGAAACCTCTTCCTCTGTAAACTGTTCTGCCATAGAAAGCGGCTACCTGGAGATGTACAATCTTGAACTTGAAAAAGGAAGCTTCTTTACTGTCACCGACAACGAGGAAGGCACTCAGAAAATCATTTTGAACCATGATACTGCTGAAAATTATTTTCCGGATGGAGATGCTGTAGGCAAACAGGTAATTCTCGTTGCAAGCAAAACCACCTTTACCTTTGAAGTAATAGGTGTCTTAAAAGAACAGACAACCGGAATGGAAAACGGCTCTGCCTTTATTCCCCGTGGCTTTTATGCAAAGAAAATCAAGCCTAATCCGGCCGCTGCAAATGTAATGGTTCAGGCAACCTCACAAGACAAGGCCGTATCTCTTGCAACAGAAATCAAAAGCTATTACACAGAAAAAACTGGCTCTGAATATTATGTAAACGTGACCAGCATGCAGTCTATGCTGGATCAGATGAGTGAGATTACCAGCACTATGAGCATCATGCTTAGCGCCATTGCGGCAATTTCTCTTCTGGTTGGCGGCATTGGAATTATGAACATAATGATTGTTACTGTAACCGAACGCAAACAGGAAATTGGAATCAGAAAAGCGCTTGGAGCAAGCCCCGCAGATATAAGACAGCAGTTTTTGATAGAGTCGGCAAGCATTACACTGCTGGGCGGAATAATGGGAATAATTGTTGGCATAGCGGTAAGTCTTGCGGTAGAGTATGTGCAGTCTAATGCCCTGATTATCAGCTGGAATGCCTGCCTGGTTTCATTTGTATTTTCTGTATTTGTAGGAATATTCTTTGGATTGAATCCGGCAAGCAGAGCTGCGAAACTGGATCCGGTTGTGGCTTTAAGTGGGGAATAGAAAATGGTGGTTTCGATACACGCTGCTACGCAGCGCACTCAACCACCGGACAAACACCAGACGACCGGTGGTTGAGTAGCCCAAAGGGCGTATCGAAACCACATTAGTATCCATCTGACATTTCGCGGTTGGCATCTTTCTTACAAAGTTCATCGTAAACAAGAGATCGCTTTCGGAGTTCTTCTTTGAGTTCTTTAGGGAACGGCATGTTACGCCAGAAGATTCCGCGCACATCTTTATCAAGGCGCTGAACTCCGGTAGATTCCTTTGTCATCCAGAGAATGTAGTCTTCAATAAAGAATTCCTTTACATCACCCTTGAGCTTCATCTGATCAAAGTGCTGATAATACTGACCGGTAAGTCCTTCTTCCATCCAGTAGTAAGAAGCCTTTTCCTTTGCAACCTGCCAGCGAAGATCAGCAACAGCAGTGAGAACGGCAATCTTCAAATCCTTTGGATACATTGGAACAACAATACGACCACGGCTTGTTACACGATTGTAACGGTCAAATGGTTCCCAGCAAAAACCACGGTCTCCGTATGTTGGAACCAGAAGTACATAAGGTACAATTCTGTTAGGAATATTTTTATGAATACGATGGAAAACACCCGGGTCAAGAGACTCGATCCAGCGTAATACATCAATTACGTTTTCTCGGGTTCCGGTTCCGCGTTCTGTACAATGGTAGAACTCGCGGGTAAAAAGAGGGAACTGATTACCACGGCGACCTACAGTCATTTTTGCCATCTGACGAACTGTTTCAAACTCAAGCTTAACAGCCTCTGTATCATTTGTAGCCACAGAAGCTCCACCACCAGCATTGATTTTATCCTGAACATTATCGTAGGTTGCCTTTGCTTCCTTATATTCTTCAAGAACCTTAGACAACTCCTTATCATTTTTAGAAAGACGATGCAAAATATCTGTAATTTGAGGAAGCATTCTTCTCTGCTGCTCGGTATATCCGGCAGTATGATTTTCAAGTCCAAGTACAGAATTATGCTGACACAAATCTTCTACGCTTCTCTGAAGCTCTTCTTCGAGCATACGTCGTTCATTTTCTTTGATTCCAAGAACATTTTCTGTACTCTGAAGCTTTCCCGAGTTCTTAGCCTGAAGCTGCATAAGACGTGACTGCTCTGCAGAAGCAGCCTGATCTGCTGTCATATTAGCTGTCTTAACCTGCTTCTTTTCATCAGTTGCAGAATTGTTCATACGGCCTGAAGCGATTTCCTTAAACCACTCGTCCACATACATGATTGGCTCATTTTCTCTGTTTTCAAAATAAATCTTAGAAAAAAAATCTTTTGTTTCCTGTTTGAAAAGAGATGGAAGAAGTACTCCAAAACGTACCAGCATTTTTTTTGGCATAGGAGTCTCTAGGAAGCCCATTTTTCCAACCATTCCACGCAAAAGCTCCCAGTAAGAAGTTACAATCTGCTGACGGTAAACGGCACGGTCTTTAGGATCCTGACAGGTAAGATATTTTGAAAGAATCTGATGAACACGCTGGGCCGACTGATTTTCACCAGTAAGAGCTGTTTTATAATATTTTGTATCATTAAAAACTTCTGAAGGTGTATCACTTGTAAACTTTTCAATCGGAGCAAATTCCTTGCGGCTCAAATCTACTTCATGAATAGACTTAACTGAACCGGAACCTGAACTGAAACTTATGGGATTATCTGAAGGAGACTCAAAATCTAAAACTGTATCGCCATCTGCAGGAGCACTTTCTGCTGACTGAGCTAGCAATGCCGCAATTTCTGGGTCCAAACCATCACTCATAAAAAACATCTCCTAGAATTTATTGTAATATATATTATATGGCATAAAATCTATATTCGCAATAATCTTTTTGAGTGAGATTCATAACAAGACGGCGTTTTATATTGCATAAAAATGAAGAATATTATAATATAGACTCTAAGCAACGGGGAATTAGCTCAGTTGGCTTAGAGCATCGGCTTTGCAAGCCGAGGGTCAGGGGTTCGAGCCCCCTATTCTCCACTAAATCCTGAAAGCATGAGCTTTCAGGATTTTTTATTTAACAGGTACCTGTAAGTTCTTCGGCTTTGGCACGAACAGCTTTGTAAAGTGCGTCTTTATCATTCTGATTTTCTGTAATCAGGCGTACAAATACGGAACCTGCGACAATTGCTTCTACTGAATCTGCGAGGGCCTTTGCCTGTTCTCCGTTTGAAATTCCAAAGCCTCCATAAACTTTTGAACCGCCCTCGCTAACCTTATTCAAAAACTGCAATGTGTTTTCATCAATTTTTGTATTAGTGCCGGTAATTCCGGTTCTGAGAGCTGCATAGATATATGGAAAGCCTGCATGTGCGAGTTTTGAAAGACGTTCGGGCGACATACTTGGTGCTGCTACAGGAATGTTTTCCATTCCGTTTGTACGGCATGCAACAGTAAGTCCTTCATCATTATCAAAAGGTAAATCCGGGATAATCATACCGGTAACTCCGGCTGTGGCTGCACGCTTACAGAAGTTTTGTATACTCTCTGGCTCCCGGGTAAAAGAGGCAAGGGTGGTTGAAGCTGGCGCTTCATTAGGCAAATCCACTTTGCGTTGTAAAAAAATGGGATTTTCTGTATATTGGTAAATAATTTAATTCTTAAACGATGCGTTAGGGATTGGAGCACCGCCGCAGGCGTTCCGAAGTGACGGTGGTTGAGATTGTCGAAACCACCAGAACGAAGGAATGGAGCGAGAGCGGAAGTGCGCAAAGCCCGACCCTTGCAAATAGCAAATGCGTTTTTAGCATTTACTATTTGCAAGGGGAACGCCCAAAATTGTTTTATTTTATAGGAGATTAAATATATGGCAGACACAATGCATGCATTGGAAAAGAACCCTAAATGGAAGGGTCGTCGTGGTCCTGTTGTCCTGGTTATTATGGACGGCGTTGGATATGGTAAGTATGAAGAGGGAGATGCAGTTAAGGCTTCTAAGATGAAGTACCTGGACTGGTTTACTGCTAACTGCCCTCACACTCAGCTTAAGGCTCACGGAACTGCTGTTGGTCTTCCTACTGATGATGATATGGGTAACTCTGAGGTTGGTCACAATGCTATGGGTTGTGGTCGTGTTTTTGCTCAGGGTGCTAAGCTTGTTGGTGAATCTATTTCTTCTGGCAGCATGTTTGAAGGCGCTGTATGGAAGAAGCTTGTAAAGAATGTTCAGGAAAAGGGAACTACTTTCCACCTTATGGGTCTTGTTTCTGACGGTAACGTTCACTCTCACATTGATCACCTTAAGGCTATGATTACTCAGGCTCACAAGGAAGGTGTAAAGACTTTGCGCGTTCACGCCCTTCTTGACGGACGCGATGTTCCTCCGACAAGCGCTCTTGAATATTTTGAGCCTCTTGAGAAATTCCTTGCTGAGTTCAGCGATGTTGATTATCAGATTGCTTCCGGCGGTGGACGTATGTACATCACTATGGATCGCTATGGTGCTGACTGGAGCATGGTAGAGCGCGGATGGCACGCTCACGTTCTTGCTGATGGCCGTCAGTTTGCAAGCGCTACTGAAGCTATCAATACTTACCGCAGTGAAAATGCCGGCCTCCTCGACCAGGATATGCACGAGTTCGTAATCGCAAAAGACGGAAAGCCTGTAGGCCCTATTGTTGACGGCGACAGCGTAATCTTCTTTAACTTCCGCGGTGACCGCTCTCTTGAAATTACTGCTGCTTTCGAAGAAGACAACTTCCCTCACTTTGACCGCGTACGCCGCCCTGCTGTTGAATATGCAGGTATGATGGAATACGATGGTGATAACCACAAGCCTGCTCAGTTCCTCGTAAACCCACCTAGCATTGACCGCACAATGGGTGAATATCTTACAAAGACTGGCGTTCATCTTATGGCAATTTCTGAAACTCAGAAATATGGTCACGTTACTTACTTCTTCAACGGAAACCGCCCTGGTGAATTCGACAAGAATCTTGAAACTTATATTGAAGTTCCATCTGATGTTGTTCCTTTCGAGCAGCGCCCATGGATGAAGTGTGCAGAAATTACTGACAAGGTAATTGAAGCTATTGAAAGCGGAAAATATGACCACATCCGTTTGAACTATCCTAACGGGGACATGGTTGGACACACTGGTGTATTCAACGCTGTTGTATGTTCTATGGAAGGTATGGACCTCCAGCTTGGCCGCCTTAAGGCAGCAATTGAAAAGGCTGGCGGTATTCTCTGCCTCACAGCTGACCACGGAAACTCAGACGATATGTACGAGCACAAAAAGGACGGTTCTGTTGCTATGGGTGCTGACGGCGAACCAAAGCCAAAGACATCTCACTCGCTCAACCCTGTTCCTGGAATCATCTACGACCCAGAGTACAAGGGCGAGTATGAGCTCGAGTTGAATAGCGGACTTGGAATCTCTAGCTGGCCTGCAACCCTCATGACACTTATGGGATATGTGCCACCTACAGATTATGACAAGTCTATGATTAACCTTAAATAGGTAAATTGGCACACGGGATCGGAATTACTACGTAATTCCATATAAAAAAGGATTTTGCGTTAGCAAAATCGAATCCGTGTGCCATTTTTTTTGTTATGAAAAAACTTCGCCCGCTGGATTTAATTTTCGCCATCGCAATTACCACACTCGGAATCTTTCTTACAGTAAAAAGTTTTTCTCAAAAAGGCAGTGTCGTAAAAGTAAACGCAGACGAAAAGCACTACGAATATTCTGCAAAACAGGACGGAATTTACAAAGTGGGCGGCCCGTTTGGAATCACAACCTTTGAAATAAAAGACGGCAAGGTAAGAATTATTGATTCTCCCTGTCCTAACAAAACCTGTGTAAATCAGGGCTGGCATTCACCGCTGGTCTGTCTTCCAAATAATGTAATTATAACTCTTGAAGAAGAAGGAGAATTCGATGCAATCGCGGAATAAATCTCTAGCTTATCTATGCGCACTCACCCTCCTCTTCTCTTATGCAGAAATGATTTTGCCCCGCATTGTTCCCTTTTTCAGGCTGGGTTTTGCAAATACAGTAATTCTTATTGCACTGGATATAGACTTTGGTTCTTTTATAGTACTTTCAGTTTTAAAAGCGGTGGCGGCCTCGCTGATGGGAGGTACGCTTTTTTCTCCCTTCTTTTTGATTTCACTAGCTCAGTCACTTTTAAGTGCCCTTATTATGAGACTCTTGTATAAGCTGATTTCAAAAAAACTTTTAAGCCTTTACGGAATCTCAATCGCAGGTTCGGCAGCCAGTGCTCTTATTCAGATTGGGCTTGCATCTTTTTACATTGGAAAAGGAACTTTTTCTTTACTCGGCCCTATGCTGATTTTTAATACGATAAGCGGAGCGCTAACGGCATTCCTATGCGAAAAATTGCAAATCAAAGAAAATCTGGACTTTACAAAAATACCTGAAACAGAAGCCGCCTCTCAAAGCCCTCAAAACCGCACCACCCCGGCCCTTCAAATCATTCTGGCAATTCTTTTGCTTAGCCTTTCAGCTTCAATCTTCTTTATAAAAAATCTGATTGTACTTATCTGTGCTTTTGTTTTGAGTCTTATCGCCCAGAAGCTTTGCAAAAGAAAAATCTTTTTTATTCCACATCTTTCACTCTGGCTTTTTATTTTTATTTCGATGATTTTTGTGCCAAACGGAGAAGTTTTGTTTAAGTTCTGGATTATTTCGATTACAAAAGGCTCACTCTCACTTGCATTACAAAAGGCTCTGATTCTTTCTACTGTAAGTGCTCTGAGCCAGTGTGCAGTTTGCCTGAAGCCTGGAAAAAACACTCTGCTTGGTTTGAGTTTTGAATATTACAGGCTTATGATTAATCGCTTTACAGAAAAAGATGACAGCATCATTAATAAAATAATTTACGCATTGAACATTAATTCGAAAGCTTCTGTTAGTCTGGCATAACAGACTCTACAAACTCAAACTGATACATCGGTTCAATAAATTCTGCAAGTCCTGATGAATAGATAAGATGCTGCTCTTTTGTAATCAGAATAAAATCAAAAACAGGAAAAGATTTTTCTGCCATCTGTTTTTTCCACCAGTAAATAGCTTTATCTTTTCCCATAACAAAAAGAGCTGTACTCAAGGCGTCCGCATATTTTCCGCTTTCACAAACAATCGTCACACTTTCTAAATCATTCTGAATCGGTCTACCTGTTGCTGGATCAAAAATATGAATATACCGGTGTCCGGCTTCTTCAAAAAATCTTTCATAACCTCCGCTTGTAACCACAGCCTTAGATTCAACACTGAGCGCACAGGCAACCTGACCGTCCCAGGGATTTTTAATTCCTACCTTCCACAAAGAACCGTCTGGCTTTTTACCAAGAGCCTGAATATTTCCGCCAAAATCAAGCAAGGCAGATTTTATTCCGTTTTCTTCAAGAATTAAAAGTGCTTCATCTGCAGCATAACCTTTTCCTACAGCACCAAAATCAAGTTCGATTTTTTCATCATCATATAATTTCGAGAAATCAGTATGGGGAAGAAGCTCCTGTATTTTCTCTGTTGAAGGAACTTTATATTCCCCAGTAGTAAAGCCCCATTCTCTGATTACAGGATATAAGGCCGGATTAAAAGCACCTTCAGTTTTTTCATAGATCAACTTTGAAAAATCAATAAGAGTTTGTAATTCAGGTTTCAGACTGGCTGGAAAATTAGAATTATGATTAATAAAAAAAACATCACTTGAAGGAAGTGTTGTTGAAAGAATCTGTTCAAGTTCATCAACACGACTTTGAATCTGATGGCAAACTGTTTCGCCTCTTTTTGAAGAAGAAGAGTAAAGGGTTACCGTCATAAAAGTATTCATGGCAGTAAAACTTTCGGAAGTTTTTTTCTGAGAGCAGGAAATCAAAAATAAAGAGAATCCAATTAATAATGAAAAGAAAGTTTTTCTCACGTCAAAAATCTAACAAAAGAATTAATTGTTATCAATATATTTTTTATGATATAATCACAATTATGAAACGAAAACTTTTTTTTATCATCCCGGCAGCTGTAATTGGAGCTGTCATTTTATTTGCTGTTCTTTTTATTTTATTTTTGACTATTGTAGAATACAGACCCAAACCTGTTGAAAATATACCATTTACCAGTGGCACAAAAATGCTTTTAAGAGGAAAGCCATACTCGCTTATGAACTGGAACATTGGTTACGCAGGACTTGGAAAAGATGAAGATTTTTTTATGGACGGCGGAAAAAAAGTTCGTCCCGATTCAAAAGAATATGTTGAAAAATATTTTGATGGAATAAAAAAGACAATCAGGTCATATACTTCTGATATTCTTTTCATTCAGGAAATTGATTTAAAATCAAAAAGAACCTGGAAAATGAATCAGTTTGAAGTTATAAAAAATCTTACAGGAAAAGGCAGTTCATTTGCTTACAATTATAAATGCTTTTACGTTCCTTTTCCTCTGCCAACAATCGGAAAAATCGAAAGCGGAGTTTCTACTTTCACTGATTTTGAGACAACTTCTGCTCAAAGAAATTCGCTGCCAGTACCTTTTAAATGGCCGGTTCGCCTTGCAAATCTTAAAAGATGTATGCTTATTACACGTATCCCGGTTTATGAAAATGGCGGAGACTCGGGACGAGAGCTTGTGCTTGCAAACTTTCATCTTGAAGCCTTTGACAGTGGAGAAGGAAAAATTGCGCAGACAAAAGCTCTTAAAAAATTTATTGATGATGAATATGCAAAAGGAAATTATGTAATAGCAGGCGGAGATTTTAACCAGAGATTTCCAGGCTCAGAAACTTTTGGTCTTGTCTGGAAAGACGGCTGGCATCCGGGACAGCTTGATGCAGATATGCTCGACAGCGGATGGCAGTTTGTTTTTGATGATTCTCTGCCTACCTGCCGTTCAAATGCCCGCCCATATAATGATGAAGATGCAGCGGCTCATAACTGGCAGTACCATGTTATAGACGGCTTTATCATTTCGCCAAATATTGAGAAGCTTTCTATTAATGTAATTGATAAGGATTTTGAGAACTCGGATCATAATCCAATTTACATGACATTCGAATTAAAATAGGAGTGTTTTATGAATGCTACAAAAAAAATTCGCGCAGGACGAAACAGAACCCTTGTTCTTACTGATGAAGATAAAACAAAGCTGCGTGAAAAATTGATTATGGATAAAACAAATCTCCTCAGCCATAAGTTTGAATATCTTGATAAAACTATAAATGCAGATCTTCTGACGGCCCTCCCTCTTTTGCCGGATGAATTTGCCGACCTCATAATAATTGATCCGCCTTATAATCTGACAAAAAATTTTGGTGGAAAAGTTTTTAATGAAAGAAAAGACTCTGCTTATGAAGAATATCTTGAAACCTGGTTTTCTTCTGTCTGCAAAAAACTAAAGTCAAACGGTTCTCTTTATTTGTGCGGTGACTGGAAATGTACGGCAGCCTTACAGAGAGTGATGGAAAAAGAACTTACAGTTTTGAACCGCATTACCTGGCAGCGTGAAAAAGGTCGTGGAGCAAAAGCTAACTGGAAAAACGGAATGGAAGATATCTGGTTTGGAGTAAAAGACCCAGACAGTTACTACTTCAACCTTGACGCAGTAAAAATTAAACGTCGTGTGATTGCACCTTATCGTGAAGGTGGTAAAGGCGGCAAGCCTAAGGACTGGGAAGAAAGTGAAGAAGGAAATTTCCGTCTCACATGTCCTTCAAACTTCTGGGATGATATAAGTGTGCCTTTCTGGTCTATGCCCGAAAACACAGATCACCCGACTCAAAAACCCGAAAAACTTTATGCAAAACTGATTCTTGCTTCGTCAAAGCCAGGGGATCTGGTGTTTGATCCATTTTTAGGAAGTGGAACTGCAAGCGTAGTTGCAAAGAAGCTGGGACGTCACTGGTGTGGAATTGAGTTATGCGAGGAATATTGCCTGCTTGCCGAAAAAAGGCTCGAGCTCGCCGAAAGCAATCCTTCAATTCAAGGCTATAGCGGCGGCGTCTTCTGGGAAAGAAATACTTCCTCCCTGCAAAATAAATAAGCGGAAGAGTTGAGCCGTGAGAAAATGCTCTAAACCAGAAAAAACTATTTATCTTATTATGAATAAGCCTTGTGGTTATGTTTGTTCTGCAGCTTCTGATTCTCATAAAACTGTTTATGAACTTTTAACGCCGGATTTACAGGCAATGGTTAGTGAAGTACCGCGAGGATGCAGATTACACACAGTTGGCCGGCTGGATTGCGACACAAGCGGATTACTTCTGATTACAAATGACGGAAACTTCTCGAATAAAATTACAGCAGAAAAAAATGTGCAAAAGATCTACCGAGCCAAGCTCGCTACTCCTGTAAGTCCGGAGCTGCAGACAATATGCATAAGACGTGCCTCATCCGGCCTCATACTCCCGCCTGAAAAAAAATATGGTGAACAAAAAGCACTGCCTGCAACGCTTTTTTTTGACGCATCCGATGTCTGCAGGATTACCGTTCTCGAAGGAAAATTCCACGAGGTTCGTCGAATTTTCCGCGCCCTGGGTAACGAAGTTAGTGAGCTCGAACGAATTGCTATAGGCGGGCTGATGCTGCCGCAAGATTTAAGCGCAGGTCAGTGGCAGGAATTATCAGAAGAAGAAAAACAATCGGTGCTCGGTGGTTGAGTAAGCCGAAGGCTGTATCGAAAGCATCACAGACCTCGGAAATGTTCTATCCCCCCGGTGGTTTCGATACAACGCTTCGCGTCACTCAACCACCGGTCAGATTCCAAACAACCTTTTTATATTTTCATCAACAAGATTGCTGAGTTCTTCCGGCGACATTCCGCGAACCTCTGCAATAAAGTTATAAACATGCTCGACATTTACCGGAGTATTTACAGTGCCACGCAAAGGCACCGGCGCAAGATAAGGCGCATCGGTCTCACAAAGGAAACGGTCTGATGGTACAAAACGAAGCAGTTCTTTTACCGCTTCGAGTTTTGCCTTTTTATTGTAAGTAACTGCACCACCAAATGCTATATACCAGCCACGGTCTAGAAAAGCCCGGGCCTCTTCAATTCCATAACTGTAACAGTGAATAATTCCCTTATCGTAGCCGACGTTTTTAAGGCAATCTAAAGTATCTTCAAAGGCATCGCGGCTGTGCACGATTACAGGAAGCTTTAATTCCTGCGCAAGTTCCAGCTGCGCTTCAAAAAGCTCTCGTTCACCTTTGTAAGTTTCTGTATCAAAATCAGATTCGCAGCGGCCATCTTCTCCACTTGGATTCCAGTGATGATCCAGACCACACTCACCTACTGCAACAATCCGGCGGTGCAAAGTGTCCTGTTCACCATCAGTCTGTGCAGCCTCAATAGATTGACGCAGAATCTTCATCTGATTTTCTCTGTCGTGAATTGCACCAAGATCCGGCCAGATACCTGCTGTAAAATACATAAAACTGCGGATCTTGGCCGCAAGTCCGCTATCGCTGATTCTGGCAATAGACTTTTCTACGCAAGCCTGTCTTTCTGCTAAATCATCACAGTGTGTTCCTATATCAAGACCGAAAAAACAATTGCGCGCCGCCATGGTTGATAAAACTTCAACGCCATTTACACCACGCTCGGTCGTCATCATCTTAAAGTGAAAATGTGTATCTGAAAACATAAGAAGATAATAGCAGATTTTCTGATGTCACTCAATTTGTTTGTGGGGCGTTACGGGGCGGCCAGCCCCGTTAGAAGGGGTAGCGGAAAACGCCAGAGGCGGTTGGAGCGAGGGGAAGACTTTCCCCTCCTAAATCGATATACTCAACAATATGACAGACATTAACAAATTTATTTCTGATATGCAGAAGTCTCTTAAACACGACCGTCAGAATAATGGTGGAAAAAGTAATTATGACCGTGTAAAGGGAGACCTGCGCAGACTTTTTGAACGAAATGCAGCAGCTGTTGGAGAACTTGCGGATTCTGTTTTTGAATATTGGGAAAATGAATATATTTACAGGGCTGCGGATTTGACCTGGGAGCCGAACGAGGAAAATCAGAACCGGCTTGCGGCTTATCTTGCCTTTCTTGAAAACTCGGATGAGTATCAGGATCTTATTAGTGAATCGGATTGGGAAGAATTCGGCCGCCTTGTAAACTTTGAAGCAGAAGAACTTGATGTTGATGTTCTTCAGGATTTGATGAAGATTCTTGTAAGCAAGGGCGCGTACTAATGGAAGGTCTTCCGATGGAACAAATTGAAGAGTTCTACAAGAAGTGCCGCCAGTGCCCGAGAAAGTGCGGTGTGGACAGAAAAAGTGCGGTGGTTGAGACAAAGGGCTCGGTGGTTGAGTGCCCGACAGGGTGTATCGAAACCACCGCAGAATCTCAGAAATGTGGTTTCGATACGGCCTCTGACCTACTCAACCACCGCAGTTCACTCGGCTTTTGCCGCGAGACCTCAGACCCTCGCATTGCCTTTGCAGGCCTTCACTTTGGAGAAGAGCCTCTTGTTACGGTTTTCGGTGGCAGCGGCACTATCTTTTTTACAGGCTGTACTTTGCGTTGCGCCTTTTGTCAGAACTATCAGATTAGTCAGGATGGGTTTGGACGGGTCGTTGACTGCGCCGAGTTTACCGACATCTGTTTGAGCTTACAGGCTGCCGGGGCAGAAAATATAAATCTTGTTACGGGAAGCCATCATATTCCAAAAATCGCCGAATTCTTGCGGGCAGCAAGAGACGGTGGAGTGACTATTCCTTTCTGCTGGAACTCTTCTGCTTATGAATCTGTAGAAATGCTGGAGCTTTTGAAGGGACTCGTTACAATCTGGTTGCCGGATTTGAAAACTCTGGACAGAGCTTTTTCAAAGAAACTTTTTGCCGCACCAGACTACCCCGATGCTGCCACAACCGCTATCAAATGGATGATAGAAAATAATCCTCTGGAAATTAAAGAGATTCCCGAGCCGCCGAACGCAAAGCCTGCCGAATGGGCAGAGCCAGGACAGTCACGTGAAAAAATGCTGTCAGGAGTAATTATCCGCCACCTTTTTATGCCGGGCCACTTTGCCGAAACCGCAGATATACTCGCCTGGCTTAAAGGAAATGCAGACGGCCGCGCCATCATCAGCTTAATGAATCAGTATACGCCGGTACCTTTTGAAGAAACGCCCGACCGTCTCGCAGCCCGCAGTTCCGCCCTCTCTTCCATAGAAAACCGCCTTGTGACCGCTGAAGAAGACAGCGACATCCGCGACCTGATAGAAGCCTACGATTTTGAATACCTCTTTTATCAGGAGCTTACAGACGACACAAGCTGGCTGCCGGATTTCCGCCGCCCTCAGCCATTTTCAAATAAACTTGCAACGCCGGTGTGGCACTGTCAGCATAAATTATAAAAGGAATTATAAAAGGAAAAGACAATGCAAAAAATAAAAATCCCGGTAAAAATCCGACATGCCGCCGCCTGCGACATTCCCGCAATGAACGAACTTTTTCAAAAGGATCTTGGTTACGCAGAATGTACACTCGAAATTGTTGAAAAGCAGTTTGCCGGGCTGGACAATTCTCGGGAAGCGGTTTTTATTGCTGAGGCAGAATCTACCGACGCAAGCGGCGAGTCTCACGACGGCTCTCCCGACGTCACTTCTGACGCCAGACTGTTCCGCATCGCAGGCGTAATCCACGTAGAAAAATATAACGTACTCTACTTCCCTACTATGGCAAACATTCTGGGAATTGCGGTTGCTGCAGATTTCAGACGTCAGGGAATCGGCTCTGCATTGCTGAAACGCGCAGAAAAATGGGCCCGCGAAAATGGAGCGGGCAGCATGCGTCTAAATTCTGGTGAAAGCCGAAAGAAGGCTCACGAGTTCTATCGAGCCCTGGGCTATATTGATGATAAAAAACAGCTTCTATTTATAAAAGAACTATAATGTCCATAAACAGCTCCCGAAAAAAGTTCGGAATGACAGAGGAGGATTTAGAAAATGTCTGACAAACCAACACCGCCATGGGCAAATGAGATTCCGGAAGGAAGCTTCATTTCTTACGCACCGACTTATAAGGTTGGCGAATATTTTGACCGCTTTCATAAGACTTCTTATGATGATATAACTTATTACTTTTTTGACCCGACCGAACACGGTTTTGAAAAAGGGAAAAAATATCCGCTTCTTGTTTTTATGCACGGCTATACAAATGCTCTTGAAGGAGATATCTGCATAAATTATACGGGCGCAGAATTTTATTCAAAGGATGATTACCAGAAAACTCTGGGCGGCGCTTATGTGCTGGTTCCTCTTGCAAATGAATATCGAGGTGACGATGAAAAAGTTCATGGCAGCTGGGATGATTCTTATATTCCCCGGGTTTATGATTTAATCTGCGACTTTATGAAAAATCAGGCTGAGCCAAATGGCGGAATCAGTAAGAAAGTGATTTTTGGCAATTCCCTCGGCGGAACTATGAGCATAAGAATGCCGGTGCGCTATCCTGATTTTTTTGATATCGCAATTCCTGTTGGCGCAGATGCAATTGTGGATGAGAACAATCTGGAAGTTTTTGAAAAAAATAACATAGGACTTTTTCTTGCCCTCGGCAAACGAGATGAAATTAACAACTACAAAGAAAGAATCAAACCTCTTTTGCCTAGACTTGAAAAGTTGAAGGACTCTTTCATTTTTACGCCAGACTGGGTTTACAACGGTGACCACGGAATTGCTTCCATCAATTTTGGATTTGAAATGGGGCAGCACTGCATAACAAACGCAATGCACTGCAACCTTATGTTTGATGACGGCACGCCTATGGAACCAACACTTCCAAATGGAGTTCTCGGCTGGCTTTCAGAAGTGCTTAAAGATTAAAACTCTTTCTTACAGAGCCTCGTTAATTTTTTTTGTCTGTTTTTTGAAGTAGAGCATAAAGCCCGCCCACATAATCACATAAATCAAGATAAAGATTGCAAACCAGATTATTGTGCTTCTGACGGTGTGAGGGAACCAGCCGCAGAGAAAGCCTGAAATATACATCACAACAGAAGTTATTACAAAATGGAGGGCTGTCTGCGCAGTAATACTCCAGCTGTCAATTTCAAAAATCAGGGTGGTAGTAGCAAAGCTTATTCCAATTATACCTGTAAGAAAATACTGTATGATAACAGCCGCCATCTGCGAGCCTGAATGCTGCAGCAGATAAGCCGAAACCGGATTAAAGCTTCCATTACCGCCGGCAAGTGATTCCAGAATCAAAATTGTCTGACCGATAAAAACTCCATAAACAAAACCCATTATTGCTCTTTTGAAAAATTCTTTCATGATAAATCTCCTTATAGATCCCGAATCAAGTTCGGGATGACATCTTTTAGTTCGGGATGACTTCTTTTAGTCCAAGATGACATCTTTAGCGGTGCTTCATATTGAGAAGTTCCTTTTTGATTTTACTCATATATCTTCTTGAAACTATTGCAGTTTTTCCGTTTATAAAAATAACGCGGACAATTCCAGTCAGCGACATATCAAGTTTTGTTACCTTTGAAAAGTTTACAATATCCGTGTTCGAAATCCTTATGAAATCTGTCCAGCCGCAGTTTTGAGCAAGCTCTTCAAACTCATAAAGACGCACCTTCAAAAGCAGACTTTCTTTTTCAGTTTCCAGATAGACTTTTTTGTCCTGACTGTAAATTCTGAAAATCTCTTTCTGCTTTACCTGAATGCAATAATCCCCGTCCCAGCCGGTAAGCATTGCAGTACGTCCACTTTCATCCATACGGCTGATTTTTTCTGCAATGGCTTTTATGCCGTCAGTTTCTGAATCTGCATGAATCACGCAGTAGGGCTTATCGCATTTTTCAATTTTGATTTGTGTTATCAAAATAGTCTCCTGTTTACGCGCTTTTTATTATCTGAAGGTTCTGTATCCTATTGTAAGTAGCGGAGTAAATTTTGAAAAGTCTTCAAAAACTTTTTCTTCTCCTCCTGCAAAAAATCTTTTTACTCCCCCAAACTCAAGGGCAAAGGCTGAGCGCTTCGCAAACTGAAATTCAAAACCTCCGCCAAAATTCAAATTAATCATAAAAGGAGCACTTACAAACTCATGACCTTCGCAAGAAAACATCCCAAAGGCAAGTCCTGTAAAACCATAACTTCTTACGATGAAACCAGGACAATCAACTCTACCTCCAAAAATCAGCTTATCTCCTATTTCTAAACCTCCGAAGCTAAACTGTTTTTGCGAATCAAGATAACCGCCTTCTCCCTGGACATAAATGCAGTCTCGCAGTACAAAAGATTTTTCGCAGGGAAGAAGATTTACACCAAACTCTCCAAAACCACCTGAAAAATCCTGACCACAAGCCCAGAAGCCGCCAGAGACGATTCTATAATTAAAGTTTGCAGAAGCAGCCCCGGCTGTCGCGCCAGCCTCTTTTGCAAATCCAACGCTGCAAATTAATGCGACCAAAATTAAAGAAATTATTAATCTTTTCATGGTTCGCAGTATAAGGCAGAAGACCATTCTTGTGATATTTTTGGCGACAAGTGGTAATTTATTGTGATAAGTGGTAGAAAAGAATTATGAAAAACTTTTCCCTTGATTTAGAATTAAAAACTCCACGACTCACTCTTCGTCCGGTTCGTCTGGGAGATGAAAAAGAGATTCATGAATATGCAGGCGACAAAAGCATTACGATGATGTTCTGGCTGCCCAATGACACTTTTGAAGAAACTCTTGATTTTGTAAAAACTTATTCTGCTGAATGGGAAAAGCCTGAGCCGGAAGATTTTGAATTTGTTATTCTTTATGAAGGAAAGATTATCGGCGGCTGTGATTGCGACCTGAGCCACAGTGAAGACCACTCCTATGCCACTCTCGGCTGGATTTTGAACAAGGATTACAGAGGTCGCGGTTTTGCTACTGAGGCTGGCCGAGCACTGGTGGATTTTGCTTTTTCAAATCTTAATATTGACCGGGTGCTTGCTCAGTGTGACTGCAAAAACGCCGCTTCCTTCAAGGTTATGAAAAAAATCGGTATGAAGCTGATTGATGACAAGGGGAGCCGCACCTATCCGAAAACTGGAATTACATCCGGAGAGTTTACCTGCGAAATTAAAAGAGAAGATTTCAGATAAACTATGGATTTTGTATGATTTAGCGGAGGTCTGAGATGTTTTTCTTTGGATTGTTCCGATAAAATTGGTGAAAACTGACAATTTATCGGAAGGCTGGAGCCTCTGTTTTGTGGTAATTTACGGAATGTTCCGATAAGAGTGGAGAAAAATGCAATTTTATCGGAGTGATTTCTTTGATTTTGTATAATCATTCTCTGGGAACTGTATATTTTCCATGTTTTTTCTTAAATTCCTCCGATAAAAACTGGGATTATTGAGTTCTTATCGGATGACAGTTATTTTATGTGACTTTTTCCCTCACTTTGATTCCGATAAAAACGGAGTTTTTCTGGGATTTATCGGAATAATTGGCTTTTCGACAGGATTTTTCCTTGTTTTTTCAGGGAACAAAAGTGTGAGCCGGTAATGTGGGGGATTTTAAGGGGGCGAAGCCCCCTTAGGCAGGGGGTAGCGTACAAGACCGGAGGAAGTGGTGACTGCGGTGGTTGAGCGGGCCCTGAGCTTGTCGAAGGGCCTGTCGAAACCACAAAGCCGCCACTTCTGAGGACTTGGGAGCGCAGGGGGATTGCGCCCCCTCCTAAATCCTTAAAATTCTTTATATTTTCTAATCCATTTATTAAATTCTGTGCTATAATATTCGGACTATGAAAAAGAGATTGACGGGCGTGGCGGTTCCGCTTGGTGCCCTTTATACTAAAGATAATTCGATTATTGGTGAGTTTGGCGACCTTAAGCCTTTTGCAGATTTTTGCAAGGCTGCGGGGATTTCGATTATTCAGCTTCTGCCGGTGAATGATACCGGAACTCAGTCTTCTCCTTACAGTGGGCTTTCGGCTTTTGCCCTGCATCCTATTTACATTCGGCTGAGTGAGGTGCCGGGCTTTGACGAACTTTATAAGAGCGACGCCAAGTTTAAGAAGGCTTATGATGATTTTATCAAGGGCCAGAAATATGCCCTGCGCTACAACTACGACGCTATTTTGAACGGAAAAAACGCCCTTCTCAAAATGCTTTATGATGCAACTGATGAGGGAAAGACCGGCAAGGCTGGTACTGAACTTTCTAAATGGATTCGTTCCAACAGCTGGGTGAAGGACTACGCTGTTTACAAAAATCTTAAGTGGAATTACATGCAGGCTTCCTGGAAGAGCTGGCTGGACACAGACCGCCTTAAGACTAAAGAAGAAATAACTGCCCTATGGAATAAAAAGGCTTTTAAGAAGGAACATCTTTTTTATGCCTGGTGCCAGATGGTCGCTGACGAACAGTTCCGCGGGGCCGTTGAATATGTAAAGGCAGCCGGCATTCTGCTCAAGGGCGACATGCCTATTTTGATGAACGAGGATTCTGCCGACGCCTGGGCTTGCCCTGAGGTTTTTAATCAGGATTTGCGGGCTGGTGCGCCTGCCGACGGAGACAACCCGACCGGCCAGAACTGGGGCTTCCCTACTTACAACTGGAAAAATCTTAAGGAAGCTGATTACGGCTGGTGGAAAGACCGCCTGAAGAATGCTTCGAAATATTATGATGCTTACAGACTGGACCACATTCTGGGCTTCTTCCGCATCTGGGCAATTCCTGAAGCTGATTTAAATGCCCTCTGCGGCCACACAGAGCCTTATGCTTCTATTAAAAAGAGTGAACTTTATGAGCTTGGTTTTGATGATGACAGAATCCGCTGGCTTTCGCAGCCTCATATTCCGACAAGAGCGATTGAAGACATTACCTGGAATCACGACAAGGCTCATCAGATCCTTGCGATTTTCTGTGATAAGATTGACGGCGAGGAGCTGTGGAGATTCGCGCCGGCGGTAAAAGGCAGCAAAGCGATTGAAGAAGCTGACCTTTCGGAGCTCTGTGCGCCGGAGGCAATCGGCAGGGTAAAGCAGACTCTTGTTGATTACTGGAGCAACCGCACCCTGATTGAAATTGCGAAAAACAAATATGTGCCTCTCTGGACTTACGGCCAGTCAACTTCCTGGGGCTCGCTTAACGAGCAGGAAAAATCAGCCCTGGCCTCGTGCTTCGACGACCTGAATAAGAAAAATGAAAAGCTCTGGAAAAAGCAGGCCGACGAGATTTTTGAAGCAATCACAAAGGCTGTAAAGATGATTCCTTGTGGCGAGGACCTTGGCGTTGGAATTGAATGCGTGCCAAAAACTATGGACGCTCACAAGATTCTGGGACTCCGCGTCGTACGCTGGTGCCGTGAATGGGCCGAGGCAGGACAGCCTTTTGTACCTTTTGCGGACTACACTCCACTTTCGGTTACAACAACATCCGTGCATGACTCAAGCACTTTGCGCCAGTGGTGGGAAGATGAAAAAGAAAGCGTAAAAGCTTTTGTTATGGCAAATGCTGAATGCTTTGGAATTGAAACGGGTGCTGAAGATGGACCACTCTTCACCGCACCTAAAGAGGAAATTGAAGCAAAGGCCGAGGATGTGGCTAATTCAGCTTTCGCCCCGGATATCGCTGAAAAGCTTCTTCTGGCATCCGCAACTTCCGCAAGCCAGTGGTTCATTCCGCCGCTCCAGGACTTCCTTTATATGGATAAGTCTCTCTGGCTGGACAAGGCTAGTGACGAGAGAATCAACGTGCCGGGCACAGTAACCGAGTTCAACTGGACATACCGCCTGCCTTGTGCGTTGGAAGACCTCTGTAAAAATCAGAAATTGATTGAAAAAATCAAAGCCGTGTCACAGCGCTAGTTGACTAGAGCTTATACTGCATGAAGTTTCCGTTGTGAACAAAACCGTATGCAGTATAAAGCTTTATTCCCATATCAGAAGCCGTAATCTGAACCGCCCCGCAACCGTAAGCGCGGGCCTCTTCTACAACCCGATGAAGCAGTTCTTTTGCAATTCCCATACGCCGATAATCAGAATTTGTAAACATACTGGAAAGCAGGCCCAGTTTTCCAGACGGGCAGCCAAAATAAGGAGGCTTTTCAACAAAGGACATTCCGCTGGTTCCGATAATCTTGTCGCCATCCAGAGCCAGCCATGAAACAAAAGTCCCGTCCGCAAGGTGGCGTTTATAATAATCTTTAAGGGCCGGTACCAGGTCAAAATCCTCTTTTGCACCTTCTTCGCGCAGCTGAGTTATGCGCATCTGAATGAAGATTGGCAGGTCGGCCTCGGTTAGTTTTCGGTATGTGATTTTGCAGGTATTTTCCATTTTAGGTCCTCTGTTTTTGATTGTTAGCTACTGCTTATACAATTATTATAGATATGTGAAAAGCAAAATCAAGGAGTACATCCGAAAACCGATAAACAACCAATCTCAGAAAAATCCACAATTTCCTTGACACCCTATTCAGTAGGGTGTATATTTTAATTATGACTAGAGAATTCATCATAACCAGAGAATTTGACAGTGTATGGAAATCCCTGGGGTTAAATGATGATGATTTAAATGAATTGGAGATATTTCTCTGCAAACATCCTGATGCTGGTGACACAATGAAAGGTACAGGCGGAATCAGGAAACTGCGATGGGCTCTTGATGGTCGAGGAAAAAGCGGCGGAGCAAGAGTAATATATCTTGATATTGTTTTTGCCAGTCACATTTATTTGATTACAGCATTTCCTAAAAATGTAAAACCAAACTTAAGTAAAGAAGAATGTAATCAAATGAAAACTCTAGTTACGGCAATTAAAGCTGCAGAAAAGGAGGCTCAAAATGAAGGAAAATAAAGAGTTCAATAGCATAATAGCAGGTCTCTCTGAAAGTCTTGAATTTGCAAAGGGCAATACTTCAAAAGCTCGAAAAGTAAGTATCAGCATTGCAGAGCTTCCCACCTTCCACGATAAAGAAATCAAAAAGATTCGAGAAGATTTGAATCTGAGTCAGAAAAACTTTGCCTTTGTTCTTGGGGTTTCTCCAAAAACAGTAGAAGCCTGGGAGTCTGGTCGCAACATTCCACAAGGAACGGCTCAGAGATTTTTGCAGATACTACAATTTGGCGGTAAAAAAATGCTCCAGGATTTCAATGTACTGTCTGTGAAGATTTAATAAAAAAAGTACAGCTCTGTAGAAACTATTTCTTTGTAAGTGATTGTGCAGCCATTTGTGTTCCATACCCTGGTGTAGTGGAATATGTTATAGATTCTTTCACTGAATCTATAAACTGTTTTTCCGATAAATTATCTTCTTCTCCATCTTTAAATCTCGTAATCTGCCAATGAGAGTCAACCATAAGCGGTAAATAAAATATATGACCTGTCTTTTTTGAACATACTTTATAGCACTCTTTTAAGGCATTTACTTTCTGTATATACTCTTCTTCATCTATATTCATAGCATCAGATTTGTTTTTACTCTTTACTTCGAAGATATGTATTTGTCCTTTTTTATCCTTCATAACAAAGTCAGGATAAGAAGAATGAACACCATTTAAATAATATTCAAATTTAATTTCTGAATTGAATGGATAATTTTTGCCCCATAGGAATTTACCATCTTCTATACCAAGACCTTCTATATTAGATTGAGAAATGGAAAACGTACGAATTTCTTTTAATAATTCTGCCCATTTTCTTTCAGCCACACTGTCAAAGGAAAATTCATTATCATTATCACATCTACACCAAACCCAATCATCAAGCGTAATGGTTCTATCATTATTAACATAACAACTGTCACATGGGAAACTTACATCATCACAGACAACCATACTTTTTTCATAATCACAGATATAGGCATCATATGAACTCTTGATTTTGGAAAGATTTTCAGTAAACATTCGCCAATTTGAAAAACTTTCAGAATAATCGTAACAAAGATTCTGAATCTCATTATTTTGTTTTTGCAAATTTCTGTATAACTCAAAAATGCTTGAACATCCAAGTTTTTTATCTTTTAGATTATCAATATACGAATTTACATCAAAATTTTTAAGCGCAGATATATCTTGTAATCTTGTAGGTTTGATTCTAATGGATTTTTCGATTCCATAATTCTTGAAGAGTTTTACAGGTTTTATTCCTTCGATTGTTTCAGGAATAATTCCCCAAATCCAAGCTGTCATTGCTAATTCTTTTGCTGTATCATCAAGAGTTTCAAAATCTAGAAGTCTAGGATTTCTACGCACACGCCCCATTACCTGTTCATCAAGTTGTTTACTTTTTGAATCTCGTATTTGATAAAGCATACAAGCACGAGGAATATCCCAGCCTTCAGAAATTACCATTTTGAAAATAATTACAGAAATAGAAGAGGTTTTTAATTTCATATAATCTTTCCATTTTGAAACGGGAAGCTTCTTAAATCCTGCATCGTTTGTATCACAAGACTTATCCTCACCAGTTATGTAAACCCATTTTAAGTCCTGATGTTTGGCAAGCGATGGAAATATAGTATTTTTAAGTTCTTCTTCTGCTTTTTCTTTAGTTGAAATCTGAATAATTAAGCAAGGATTAACAGAAAGTTTATTTATATAATCTCCTTGAATTTCTTGAAATTTACATAATGCTTCCTCGAGAGTTTCTTCATTTTTTCCATGTTGAATTCTTTTGATAAGGCTTACCGATTCCGCATCCAGATTAGTAATTTCTACATCAGGATTTTGTTTACGACTAAGTTTTGGTGTTGCAGAAAAATTAATAATTTTTGAAAAATAACCGCTTACATCATCCAGATTTTTTGTTGCTATATGGCATTCATCTTTTATGAGATAAATTATTTTTCCTTTTGAATCATCAAAAAGAGCATCTGTCATTGTTTGTAAAAAGTTTAAAAAAGTTCCTTCTTTTTTTAATTTTGCGGTATCCTTATATAAATCTCTTGGTAATACATAGACATTACAATCTGTTGGAATATAAAGACTTCCCTCACCACTTGAATCCGAATTAATCAAAAATGGCTTTAAATTTGGAAAAGTATTATTATCCGATAATTCCTTAAATGATATATAATTCTGTTCCGCAAGATTACTTTTCGAAAGCGTTGAAACTATAAAAATAATATTTTCATTTACTGCCAAGATGCGATTCATAAAATCGCTCATCATATATGTTTTACCGCTTCCAGTTGGAGCTTTAAATGTAACTTCCTTTTTGCTGTCGCTTAAAACGTTTACAAGTTTTGTAACGGCCGAGTTTTGTAAATCTTTTGCTTCCTGTAACATATTCTATTCCAAATTTTTCTGAGTCTTCTCAAAATTCAGGCAAACCCAATCTATTTTTTCTTTCACTGTCGAAAATTTTTCTTTACCGTAAAGAGTTTCATCAATTACATCAAAAGGAGTTTTACCATCAGCAGATTCAAAATTGGCAACTTCTGCAATTTCATAAACATCTAGATTCCCTCCATAAGGTTCATTATCTTCAATCCATGGAAAATTGCTATTTCCATTGAGAGATTTTCCAAGCATAACTCTTCGCATTCGTTCAACCATAATTTCTGATAGTTCATGTGGACGTCTTATTTTATTACATAGATTAATTTGATTTTGTATTATTTCTTTTTGAGCATTATCTGTTGCAGTAGTTAGTGCATCATCTAAGTTTTCATTCATCTGACAAAGAATGAAAACTTGGTTATCATTATTTAACTTATTTAGTTCTAGGACAGAATGTCCAGTCGTACCACTTCCTGCAAAAAAATCAAGCACAATAGACTCTTCTTTCATTGTGGATTTTATAAGATTAGTAATTAACTTTGTTGGTTTAGCATAATCAAAAACTTTATCTATAAAGATATCATGAAGTTCTTTCTCACTATCTTGATTATCTCCCCAATCTAATAATAAATCCGTTATCGATTTTGCTTTAGTACGTTCGCTTTCAGAGACATCACGACGTAGTCCCTTATTAACTGTAATAAATAACAAATGATCATGAATGTATTTATCTATTTTTTCTTGTGATACAGAAAATTTAGCTTTTACATCAACTTCATTTTGTGTTTCTCCATTTTCAAAAATGATATCATTCAAATATTCAACTTCCATTGTTTTTATTTTATGAACACCTTTTGGAATAATACCAGAAAGTCCGCATTTCACACGAACACCAGCTTTGAAATGTCTTATTGCGTCTTGATTAGTAAGATTTATAATTTTTTTGGTTGCATCAGAAATAGGCTCGATAGAAAGTTTTTCCAGATTTTCCCACTTTTTTGCATATACTAAAACATACTCCATTACTTTCGCAGTATGTTTTGCCAAAAATGAGGGTTGTTTTTTCTTTTTCCAATGAAGACAATCAACATAATTCTGTTCCCCAAACACATCATCAAACAAGCATTTTACATAAGCTTGATTCTTATCATCTATGGAACAGAAAATTACTCCATCATCAGTTAATAATTGTTTTGCTAGTTGTAATCTTGGATAAAGTATAGAAAGTAAATTATCCCGGGTAATTGCATTATCATAATTAGTCTTGGCAAATTCTCCCATGCTATCCTTACCATATGGAGGATCAATATAAATTACGTCAATTTGATTCTTGTATTGAATCAGAAGATTTTGTAATGCTGCATAGTTATCACCAATTATCAACTTATTTATAGGCTTAGAATCATCTGTATGAAATGAAAGTTCTTCGTTTTTCTTAAAATAATGAATTGTATTATCTGTTTTTTCTAACTTCGGTGTAAAATAAAAACCTGTTTTTTTGTAAACCGTTCCCAATGTGGCTATGCTAATTGCTTCTTCCAAAGAATCTGCATTGTTAATTAGTTTTATTAACAAATTTGCATTAGATTTTTCTAATATTTTATCCTTTACACGTTGATTTATTTCATCAATAAGAGATTGAATTGTGGGTTGTTTTAACATGATTTATTCCTTTTATTTACAAACAACGGGATTTTTCCCATTTATTAATTATATGAAATATTCCCATTATTTCAACAAAAATGTATTTTTCCATTCAAAATAGTCATATGAATTTTTGGGAAAATGTTGTCGCTGAATTGGGTTTTCAAGGAAAAACAAGAAAAGAACTTGCCGCAGAAATCGGATTTGATGCCTCAAATATAGGTAAAGGTGAAAAAAACGGAAATATTCCTGCTGCCGACACTGCATTAAAAATTGCTCACTCACTAGGAGTTTCTCTAGAATATTTATTAAATATGGAAGAAAAATCAAAAAAATCTTCTTTAGAAAATGATTTAGACATCAAACTCTGCAAGAAGTATTACTCAATTATTCAAAAACTAAATACCATTCCTGAATCAACCAGAGATCCCATCTGCAAAATGATTGAAGAACTCAAATAATATTTTTCATTGCTTTATCTTCCATAAATATTCGCATATTCAAGAAAACCGTGGTATAATTTATTAATTATACATAACTCTTATCGGCCCTACAGTTTTGCAGGGGCGTTACGGGGGCGGAGCCCCCGTTAGAAGGGGTAGCGAGCAACGAAGTGCGAGCGAGGGGGAGACTTCCCCCTCCTTACCTATAAACTAAAAGTAGGAGTACCTAATGAAGATTTCACACAACGAATTTCATATTTCTAAGAAAATACGAGACCTTTGTAATTTTGACGGCGGGCTTTTTGCTTCGAGCGGAAACGTGGTTTTTGCAAATATGCGGAATGTGCGCGCCTTTCAGCTTTTGATTAACAATGTGTTTGAGAGCCGTGGCGAGGAAAATAAGAAATTGTCGGCCGGTCAGCTCAATGCAATGGGGCTGATTGATGAGATTCTTCATTATGTGTGTATGCTTTACCGACGCGACAAGGTGCTGACTTTTATGGACGACCTGCTGGCTTCTCTGGACAAGGAATTTGGCCGCGCTGAGGTTGACGAACTTCTCTTGGATTTTATCTGCGAGTTTCCGCCGGTTGCGGTTTATAAGGAAAAGATTTCTGCGGCTGATTATCTTGCGGGCAATGAGCTTGATGCGGGTACAGGCGTTGAACGTACAAACCGCGCCCAGACTCTTGAAGAGCTGATTCTGCTTCACCTTGCAAATGAGAACAAGGCTTTTCAGCCTTTTATGATTATGTTTTCCGACAAGGAGCTGGCAAAAAATAAACTTTATTCCAAGAGCTGGAAGTCTATTCAGAAATATGCTGCCGGTCAGCCGGTATTCGGGCCTTTTAATCATGATTTGATTACACTGCTCCGCGAACCTCAGGTTTATGCGCCTGACAGTCTTCGCGGTCAGCTTGAATATCTGCAGAAATACTGGGACACCTTCCTCGGCGAATGGCTTAAGCGCATTCTTGCTGGAATGGATACGATTTCAGAAGAGGAAAAGGCTGCCTGGCATGGCTTTGGCGGCGGCGACCTTCCGGATATGCAGCCCTACAGCTTTGAAAACCTGATGAACGAATATGAGCGCTTCTCCGCCGACAGCGAGTGGATGCCAAAGGTTATCCTGATTGCAAAGACTGTTCTTGTCTGGCTGGATCAGCTTACAAAGCAGTACGGTTACCCTATTACCCGCCTGGATCAGATTCCGGATGCCGAGCTTGATAAGCTGCGGGACGAGGGCTTTACCGGCCTCTGGCTGATTGGCCTTTGGGAGCGAAGTAAGGCAAGCCGCCGCATCAAGCAGATTTGCGGTAACCCTGAGGCTGCTGCTTCTGCCTACTCTCTTTTTGATTATAATATTGCTTCGAATATCGGTGGCTGGGATGCGCTTGCAAATCTGCGTCAGCGCTGCTGGCAGAGAGGAATCCGCCTTGCTTCTGATATGGTTCCAAACCACACCGGTATGGACAGCGACTGGGTTATTAATCACCCGGATTATTTTATTCAGCGCCGCGATAATCCTTTTCCACAGTACACTTACAATGGAGAAAACCTTTCGCAGGATGGCCGCGTTTCGCTCTTTTTGGAAGACCACTACTACAGCAAGGACGACTGCTCGGTAGTTTTCAAGCGTGTTGATAATCAGACTGGAGACACCTGCTACATCTACCACGGAAATGACGGAACAGGACTTCCTTGGAACGACACTGCTCAGATTGACTTTCTGAATCCGACTGCCCGCGAGGCTGTTATGCAGGAGATTCTGCATGTTGCCCAGAACTTCCCTATCATCCGTTTTGATGCGGCTATGGTTCTGGCTAAAAAATCTATCCGCCGACTCTGGTATCCGGAGCCGGGTCATGGAGGAGATATTGCAACAAGGTCGGAGACCGGTTTGAGTACCCAGCAGTTCAATGATGCAATTCCAAATGAGTTCTGGCGAGAGGTTGTAGACCGCGTTGCCGCTGAATGCCCGGACACCTTGCTGCTGGCCGAAGCCTTCTGGATGATGGAAGGTTACTTTGTGCGTACTCTCGGCATGCACCGCGTTTATAACTCGGCCTTTATGAACATGCTCAAAAAAGAGGAAAATCAGAAATACCGTGAAACGGTAAAAAATACAATCACCTTTGATCCGCAGGTTCTTAAGCGCTATGTAAACTTTATGAACAATCCGGATGAGGAAACTGCCATTGCACAGTTTGGCGACGGCGACAAATATTTTGGTGTCTGTACTCTGATGATTACAATGCCGGGCCTTCCTATGTTCGGTCACGGCCAGATTGAAGGCTTTACCGAAAAATACGGAATGGAATATACAAAGGCTTACAAGGACGAAAAGCCGAGCCAGTATCTTGTGGACCGCCACTGGCATGACATCTTCCCGCTGATGAAAAAGCGTTACCTTTTCAGCGGCGTAGACAACTTTCTTTTCTACGATCTCTGGGAAAACGGTCATGTAAACGAAAATGTGTTTGCCTACTCTAACGGAGCCGGTGACGAACGAGCGGTAGTTTTCTATAACAACAAATACGACCGCGCTGCCGGCTGGATTAAACAGTCTGACCCTTATGCTGTAAAGACAGGTAATGGTGATGAGGTTGTAATGAAGAGCCGTTCGATTTCTGAAGGCCTCAATCTCACCGCCGAAGATGACAAATACTGTATCTTCCAGGAGCACAGAAGCCGACTCTGGTTTATCCGCAAGTCCAGCGAGGTTTGCGAAAAAGGTCTCTTTGTAATGCTCAACGGTTTTGAATATCAGGTTTACCTCAATGTTCACCAGGTGAGCGACCAGGCAGATCACCGTTACAAGATTTTGTGCGAATTCTTAAACGGCCGAGGCTGCGAGGACATTGAAACCGCATGGCAGGAACTGATTTATAAGGATCTCTATGCAGACCTGCACGCTTATGCCGGTAAGGTGATGGCACCTCTCTTTGAAGCTTTTGGTTATGAGAAGATAAAGGATAAGAGAGAAGCAGAAGCTGCCGAAGACAAAGCCGCAGAAGCTGAAACTTCAAAATCAAAGAAATCTTCTAAATCACCAAAGACCGTTGCCAAAAAGCCAGCCGCCCTCACCGCAAAGAAAGTGACAGACATAATGACTGGCGCAAAAAAGGAGCTTACAGCCTTTATAAAGACTGCTTCTAAGTTTGCGGGCAAGGACGTAAAACTCGACGCCTCAAAAGAAGCAACAGAAATTACAGGCCGCCTCAAAAAGCTGGTTGCCATTCATAATCTTAAAAAGGCAAAACAGCCTGCTGATTTGCAGAAAGCTTTGTTGAAGGCAGCAAACGTAAATGCATTTGCAAGTCTCATGCAAGGTGCAGATACCGGTCTCGAAAAACACCTTTTGTGCTGGGCACTCTGTGGTTCGCTCGCAGAAAAAGGCTGTGCACTGGAATTCGCTTTTGGCCGCAAGTTCAATGAATACCTGCGCGAAGAAAAGCTTTCATACAAGGACGAAAGATGGAATCTTACAAAGCTCTTTGTTCTGGCAACAGCCACAAGACCTGCCGCAATCAAAAAAGATTCAAAGACGGCTGCTTACGAGGTTACAAAACTCTTAATGCAAAGCCGCTGGTGCGGACTCTTAGCCGGAACTAACAGCTTTGACAATATCCGCTGGTTCAACAAAGAACTCAGCGACGACTCTTTGAATAAGATAATCCTGTTACTTGCCCTGGCCGGAAAAACAGCCGACATCGTAAACATCCAGAAGTTCAATAAAATCCTGACCGCCGCTAAAACCAAGGCTGCTTACAAGTGCGAGCTTATGCTCAAGGAGTTTGAACCGAAGGTAGTGGTAAAGAAGGCAACAAGTCAAAAGAAAGCTGCAAGTTCGAAGAAAACTACAAGTTCGAAAAAAGCTGCAAGTTCAAAGAAAACTACAAGTTCAAAGAAGATGGCAAGTCCGAAAACCGCTTCGAAGTCTACAAAGAAAGCTGCAGCGAAAACAGTTTCCAATAAAAGTTCATCGAAGAAAATGACAAAAAAATAAAACTACACTTGTGGTGCATTTATATTTAGAATTGACTACTATATAGTATTATAGTACAATTTGATTTCTGGAACACCGTAGAAAGAGTGGCTATCTCCTAATCTTAATATGATGGGAGATTGTGCAGACATGACAAACTATGAAAAAGCAATCATTGTTATTGCTGTTCTGACTTTGCTTGTAAATGCACTCGCTCTCTTCAAGTAATCTTGTAGAAAGCAAAAAATAAAGCCTACCCGCGTGTCGCTAAACCGAGTAGGCTTTTAACAAATGCCAAAAGGAGACAGCCACACCTCTGCGGTGTTCCTTTATTTTTAATATATCATATATCTGCAAAAAGTCAATCAAATAAGCTCTTTTGTATACTCCACTAACTTTTTCTTCATTTCTTTTATATACTCTTCAATAATTCGAAACATTGGGAAATATATATTCTTTATATCCTGGATTACTTTGTATCTTTTAGGGGTATTATAAATACATGAAAACTTATCATGATTATTATTCCAACAAGACCAAGAATCTCTGATATTTAAATATCCATAATCTATAAAATACTCAAACAAAGAATAAGATGTTCTAAACTTCAACTTAAACTTTTTCTTTGAAATACTATTAAGAGAAGAATATGCTTTAGAAAATGATAAATCGCAGATTTGGATTAAGCCATATTCTTCTATTTCTGAAAAATCTTCTTTAAGAACAGAAGTGCTAAGAATCTTCATAATTTCAAAATAATCAATTCCAATACTTTCTTTTGATTGACCGAAATACTTATCAGCAGTTGGAGATTTTAATACTTTTTCTCTTAAAATTCTGCCCTCAGCATTAAAATACTGAGGTTCGAGCGGACTTCTCCCCCTTATTTATTCAAAATCGGGCGCGCACAATGCACATTAAAGAACTCGATAAGCGGGCCCATGAAAAATGCGGTAATTACAGTTCCGACCCCGGCAATCGTAATAATGTCTTTTGCAGCCCCGCCGGAAATTAAAAAGAGAGCCACACCAAGCAGCACGCACACTACATCAGTAATTATTCTCACATACTGGAACTTTCCGCGCTTCCAGGTGTTCACGATAATCAGGGCAACGGCATCATAAGTTGAAACGCCAAGATCAGCTGTCATGTAAAAGGCAGAACCAAAGCAGATAATCACAACGCCAACAACCAGGCAGACAATACGCAGCCACAAAGCAGGCTCCACAATTACAGTCTGCAAAAACTCGTAAGTAAATTGAGTAATATAGCCCAGCAGGAACAAATTGATGAAGGTTGCGATACCAATGTAGTGGCGGTCAAAAATCAGCATAAAGATAAAAAGCACAGTATTCGCAATCACATAAAGCGTACCAAACTTAATCGGAACTAAAGCGTCCAGACCGGCCATAAAAGACTGAAAGGGATCTACGCCAAGGGCTGCAATTTTAAAAATACCAACACTGATAGCACAGACTATTACACCAAAAAGCGACATTAAAATGCGCTTAACAAGATTCTTATTTTCCATGGCGTCATCATACTCCGACTGATGCCAACAGCAAATAACAGAGGTTTACAAGAATTGAATAAATCTCTTATTGATAACTTATTGACATCGCAACGACTGAATTATAAAATACATCAATATTTTTTTGAGCAAAGGCGCTCATTCGATTTGATGGCATTATTGTCTTCAAATGGAATGGGCGCCTTTTTTTTGTTCAGGCTGAGGTTAAGATGTCTACTAATACAGAGTTGCAATCAATTCTTCATAAACTTGAGGGAACCCGCGAAGAAGAAATCCTGCAGCAAATGCAGAAATTATATACAAAAATTTCCGATGTTCAGGTCGAGTGGTACAATAAATCTGGATTTACCTGTCCCCAGGGTTGCGGCGAATGCTGCAGGAATTTTGAACCTGATCTTTTAGACTGCGAAGCACTTTATATGGCAGCCTGGCTTATTGAAAATCAGAGTGAAGTTGCCGACAAGATTCAGGAGGGAAATTTCCCATTCCCGGAAAATAATGGCTGTCCCTTCTGGAATGAAAACAATGAATACCATTGTACAATTTATGGCGGACGCGCTTTTATCTGCAGATTTTTTGGAGCCTGTGGTTCAAAAAACAAAGAGGGAAAGCCCGTTTTCAAGCCATGTAAGTTTTATCCGACAGAGATTCTCGAAGCCCACAAGCCGCCTCTCTCTCACAGACAGTATTCTGAGCAGGAGCTTCTGGACATTTTTGGCACTCTTCCAATTGTCACTACAGACATAATGGAAGAGACCGTTTCTTTAAATCCTGATAATCAGTCTACACAACTGATTAGAAATATTTTACCAAAATTTATAAAGCACTTAAGATGGATTTGCAGCATTAAAGAGACTGCCGGCAATCTTCTTTAATTCTTCAACACTGGCAATTACCGGTCGTCCAAGCTGAACCGGCACAAAGCTTGCTTTGATTTCATCCGGCATTTCCGGAGCCTCACCAATTACATGTCGGCAATAATCAGATGAAAGAGACGGATGATTATAAGCAGTAAGAATAAAAGCACCGTCTTCGTCGAAGACTTCACTGCAATTATCCTTAACCACTGCATAGGCCGAAGCCGTTTCTTTATCTGCGAAAATACCATACTTCATATAAAGCTCTTTTGCAGCAGCATCTCGTTGCTCTTCGCTTACATCACAAGGATAAATGAAGTTTCGCATCATCATTTCGTTTTTACCAAAGAAAGATTCCAGACGTTCAAGGTTTGCAGGAACCGCTGGATTTGTTTCGCCGCGGACTTTCAAATCAACAAGAGAATCCAGAACAACTGGAGAACCATTTGCACTACGCGCCAGAGCAGTAGTTGACGGAACATAAAAGCCGTTTACCGGAAGCGCAAATCTCCAGCTGTAAAGTCCAGCCATCAGAGAACCGTAATTTCCTGCTCCCATTGCATAATAAAACTCACCGTTAAATTTTTTCTTTACCTGAGCAAAAGAATATGGAAAAAAGAAGATCTGGCCAAGAAGACGGCAGACATTTGTCGTATTGGCAACAGTCAATCCGTTAGTCTGAACAAACTCGCGGTCAGCAAAAACCTCAGAAATTGCAGCTTTAATTTCAGCCTCACTTTCTTCCATTTCTACCGGGTAAATATTTCCACCGTTCCAGACAAGGCTTTCTTCATCAAGACCACGAACAGTTCCTTTTTGATAAACCAGAACAGCCTTAATATTTTTCTTGCCCTTTAAAATCTTTGACAAAAGAGCTCCAAGACCACCATGTGTGAAATCAAGAAAAACGGCCTTTCCACCCTTAAGCTGCAAAGTAGTTTCGAGATAAGATAACAGATAGGAAACTCCATAGTCGCGGTGGCAGCCAGTGAAACCGTGATACATTTCCGTCATAAAAAGACTGCCGCCGAGCTGCTTCACAACCGGCTCAACAGGAAAAGCCGCAGTTGCAATAGTTTCACAAATAATAGGAGAAAATTCTTCGTGCATTAAAGCGGAAGTCAAAGAACCCGCGATAGAAGCAAAAGATGTTGTTTCATCAATATAATAAATCCAGCGGCGCATATCTTCGATTGAAGAAGGTACAAAGACACCACCGTCATCAGGAATACAATCCCGCACTGCCTGAGAAAAACTCACCTTTAAATTACTATTTCTTGTACTTGTAAATTGCATGGGACAACTTTAACTCAAAAAACAGATAAAAACAACTAGACTGATCTGGCATTGATACATGAAATCCTGCGAGATTCCATGCACAATATTTTCAAATTATAAAACATTTATTTATTCAGAAAGTCTTCCGGCGTCACAGCTTTTTACAGGAGAGGTTACAAAATCTTTAATATTTCTAGTTATAATCAAGTTGACTCTGTCTTTGCTTTATCAACATCAATATCAGACGGAATAATTCCAGAAGCAGCATCTATTGCCTGAACAAATTTTTCATGTTTACGTGATTTTCTTCGTTCTTTTTTTTGAGGAAGAATTTTTAAACCATAAGTGGATGCTTCAGAAAGATATTTATTCATATCTGCTGAAAAATCTGCATAAGAAACAACTATCATATCTGCGCCTCCTTATAGTTAAATTATAACACAGCACAGTAATTTTTCAACCGTCAGTCCTCAATCCCCGGTATATGCTTTTTAAGTTTTTCCATGAACTCTTCGCCGGTTACGCCTTCGCGCAGGCAGGCAAACATACAGTTGTCGCCGGCCACGGTTCCCAGAACCTCGTCCATGTTGAGGTTATCGATTGCATTGCAGACAGTATTTGCGTGGCCCGGGAAAGTTTTTATAACTACAATGTTTCCAGAAAAATCAATGCTTACGTAGCCGCGCAGAAAATCCTGAACGTAAATCGCCTCGTTCTCGCCGTTTTCATCTTCACCAGGCAGAGCATACTTGTAGCCGTTCTGTCCATCCGGAACCTTACCCACCTTCAAGAGCTTAAGGTCGCGGCTCAGAGTTGCCTGAGTAACCTCGTAGCCCTCCTTTGTGAGCAGAGAAAGCAGATCATCCTGACTTTCGATAGTATTATTTTTGATAAGATTTTTAATAGCCTTAAGGCGAGACTGACGTTCTTTCATAATGTATAAATATACACTTTTTATGCATTTTTTACAAGAAATAATAGAAGGGGGAGCAGGGCAAACGCATTATAGATTCTGCAAAGCGTAAAGCAGACATTTTTCGTTTTT
>SAMEA3663277__coassemble_38_pt1 | contig 76630 bp, 81 predicted proteins | sample SAMEA3663277__metabat2_high_PE_016 | metagenome-assembled genome bin SAMEA3663277 (sample SAMEA3663277) | pig gut metagenome | biome: pig gut; feature: pig-associated habitat; material: faeces | place: China | collected 2013 | reverse complement strand
AAAATTGGTTTTTATAGTTGAACTCTCGGTGGTTAAAATCGGTGGACTCTAATAAATACCGTGGCGACAAAATCAATGTAGAAGAAATCAATCCAGCCGAGCTCAAGTTCGACCTTATAAAATCTCCCGAGATGAAGGCCGACATCGTCCTGGAACAAAGAGCCATTCCTCTCAAACGCGAGCTCAAAATCATTGATGAAATGCGTTCCCTCATCTCCCTCGCCGACGAACGAATTGCCGCAGTGAACCAGGAAGCCACAGTCATCCAGTCACAGATAGACGCCCTGAACAAAGAAGTCGAAGAAATAAAAAAGAAAAAAGAAGGAATGCCCGAAGCCTTCCAGCATCTGAGCGACCTCGTTATCTCCGCAAATCAGGAAGAAGTAAAGCCCTTAGAGCAGGCCCTGGCCTCAAAGAAAAGATCCATAGCACTCCTCCAGGCCAACATCAAAAAGAAGCTTGGAGCAGATTATACAGATACAAAAGAATGCCTGGCCTCCCTTGCTCAGAAACAGTCAGAAATCGAAAGCCAGACTTCTTTGATTTTTACAAGCAGGTCAAAATCCTTCTGTTCCTGTTCTGTATGTGGTTCATAGTAATACTGGCTTCTTGAAATCCCAAGCAGCTTGCACTGCCTTGAAATACTTAAAACCTTGTATGCAGGTTCTACAAGATTATAAAAAAACTTTCGAATCTTCTAAGAGTCTATTAATGTTTTCATTGACACTATCAGAATTATTTTTCCAATATAAAAAAAGTGGGATAATATCAGAGAAACATAATTTTTTATTATGCATAAATAAAGTATAAACTAAGGAATAGATAAAGCAAGTTTTATTTATAAATGTATGTATAACTTTTAGAAACTTATTTCCTTTTCTACACAATTACTTTCCATCAAGTCGCCTACTTCTGTAGATGTAAATGGAAAGAGCTGTGAGACGCCCTGCATGGAAAAACTTACAAACCGTATTTCTTCATTTCAGAATCTAGTAACAATAGCATTTCCTCTCCATGTTCAATAACTGCTTCTGGGGACCAATTATTCTTGTATTTTATTCTAACCTCATTCATAAGTTTAAATTTTATACTTTGATCTAATGTTTCCGCATAAGAATCAATTTTTGAATTGGGAGACAAATTAGTAAATCGAGAATTAGCTTTTACTGTTATTAAAACTAAGTTTCCAAAGTGATTTAGATAATACCCCTTCTTTTCTTCTTCTAAATATGACCAATCATCTTCAATTGGATGTTGTGGATGAAAATGTTCAATCGAGGTTCTAAATTGGAATTGAAAATTTGAATAACTATCCCTTCGATCTCTATAAAGAATATAATCCAAGTATGTGAATACTATTCGTTCAATTTCAAATCCACTCTTATTTCTATAGTCTGACTTCGAAACTTTTATACAAGCATATTTTTCCAAGAAAGTTAGAATCAATTCTGATTTTATATTATTAGTTTCCATTAGAGCACTGAGGTAATTCAATAACTGTGAAATCCAATGCATTGTTTTCGGAGAAGTATATGTAATACGCAAAGCAGCCTGTAGTGTTCTTATATTCTGAAGAGTTATTTCATCTTTATCAATTTCAAAGAACGTAGTTACATATTTTGGTTTATCCTGATTATTATTCTCTGTTCGTTCAAGTCTTTGTAATGACCATTTACCCTCATTTTTATAGTCTTTTGCAAATTCTCTCTTTAAAACATATTTATCAAATAAAAATTTCATTTTTAACATTTGATAAATAAACTCTTTACAATTTTCATCAGCGACTTTTTTATCTTCACTTTCCCAAATAGGTCCTAATATTTTTAAGAAATTTTTATCATCAAGGCTAGAATCATTTTCTCCTAAATTACGTGCTTCATTTACTAACAAAAGAAAATTTGGAAAGCTAACGATTGATTCAAATCTTTCATTTTCTTCACTGCTTTGTTTTTCAGAAGGTATTTTTATAGATTCATCATGAATCAAATCATTTAGGGAATAGTTCTTTACTTCATCATTTTCTACAATAACTGGTTCTGGTTTATGCTCTTTATCAGCCTTTTCCTTCTCCAGTTCTATATACTTAGTTCTTATATCATTAAAATTTTTACATTCAAATTCTTTCCAATCTTTTCCAAAAAGCTTAAACCGAATATCATTCGGTAAACACATCTGAATATATTCATCCATGTGAGCACAGGCTTCCCAAATTTGTGCTGCTATTTTCTTATCATAAGAACTTATAATTTTACTGAGGATTCTTCCTTTAGCAATTTCATGTAATTCCAATTGCTCTCCTCGCGTATTCATAATTTCAAAATAATGATTTAAGTCAATATTTTTGGGAACTTGTGTTCTAATAAGAATAACTTTGCTAAGATTATTAATAATTGTATTTTTAAAATCCTTGTCTTTAGTTCGAAAAAAAGCTTGTATTCGTTTTATCCCTGTAGCTATCTCATCGTTAAATGAGTCATTGCTAATAAAATCTTCATTCTTAGAAAAATCAAATTTTAATAACGCCTCAAGGACATTATTCGATTCTTCACGTGCTTCAAAAGTTAAACATTTGGATTTTAATAATGATTTCTGTAGATAAGACATAAGTAAATACAATGTAGTAAGTCTTTGCTGCCCATCTATTACCGAATAAGTATGTTTTGCCTGATAATCAACAATTAAACTTCCAATAAAATATACATCTTTTTCTTTTGCATCATAGATGTCATTTATTAATTGCTCAATTTGCTCTTTCTCCCATGCATAGCTTCGTTGGTAAATTGGTACAATATAAAAATCTTGCAAGAATATTTCATTTACAAATAATCTTTCTGGTTGTATGTAATCATTACTCATTCTGACCCCCAAAGATCTCAGTCCACAATCTTGTATTTAAGTCATTTTTATTATTAATTTCATTTTTTTTGATAGTATCCAAAAGAATCGAATCCATATCTGATGGAGATGTCATTTCAGAAATTTTGTTAAACATTCTTAACCCATAATTAGCTCTATTATTATTTCCAAGTGCATAATTATTTACTGTCTCAGAATAAACTGAATACATTTTTAATCTTAAAGAATAGGCCCATTTAAATAATTTTTTTAATACAGTTTTAGAAAGTGAATCAAAATCAAATTTATCGATATAAAACATAATAATATTTATAAATAAATTTCTAATATATCCATTACCACCATAAGTATCGCGTACTATATCTTTTACATTTGGACCATCAAATTCTTTTTCTATAATTGAACAAACTTTTTCATACATATTCAAATAATATAACGTGTAACTAAAAAATCTCCGTCCTGCAACAACAGGTTGAGTCAACTGAAACTGATTGATTTCATTCGAACAAGTCAATTCAAACATATTGTCTGAATTAAAATGTTCAATATAAAGATTTGCTGCTTTGTGATAAATAGCATAATTATATTTGTTATCCTGTTTTAATCCCTTAAACGTTTTTATATGTTTACTAGAATAATTTAAACCAGACTTCCCTTTATACCAAGTTGTTAATGGATATAAATGATTTTGAAAAAACAAAGCTAGTTTCTTTTGATTTACTTTTTCCCAGGCCCCAACCAAACTCAATTTTAAATCCAAGTTATCATTACTCATTTCTCGTAAATGATAAGATTTTAATAAATCATGAGGTGCTAATTCCTTCCCTCGAGAATTCTGAGAATCAAAAAACTGGAATGCCTGTTGTTCGCTATCCGTTATAATCTTTACGAATGTACATTTTTCAGATATATACTTAAAGAATTCAATTAATTCATCTTTGATTTCTAAACATTTGTCTTTCAAAACTTTGTAATTATTTCGTGCCGCATCTAATGATAAATTAGAATAAGTTTCATCTGAATTAAGTAATCCAGTATAGTCAGAAAAATTTATATCACTTGTTGATTGTAAAATTTCTTGAATGCATAACACAAGTATTGAAAGTGTTGTTAATCTTTGTTGTCCATCAACAATCATTAATTTTTTTTGTTCTGAATCATTATGTAAAACAACAGTTCCTATACGATATTCTTGCCCCAATTTCAAAAATGATTCATGTATATCATTAAATAACAAAGCTGCTGATTCGGTCGTCCATCTATAAGGACGCTGATATATTGGTATACCCAAATTCTCTTTCAATAACTCTGCTACAGAGACTATTTTTAAGTTTTCGTCACTCATAAATCTCTAGACTCCAAAATCCTATAAAATTATTACTCTTTTATTTCTAATCCCTCAGACACCCAACCGGAACAACATAAACACCGTCTTCGCGGCGGTAGGCAAATTTTCCGGTTCCAGTAAGAACCATAAGGAAAGAAGGCTCTTTCATTTTGTTGGTGTCTATCTTATCTCTGAACTTCTTCAAGTTTTCCGCACCTTCTTCTATCAACTTGTCACCACCAAGTTTTATTTCAATAAGGCCGAAGGAACCATTGCGAAGGTGTATTACTGTATCACATTCAAGACCGGACTTATCGCGGTAATGATAAACCTGGCCATCAAGACTTTCTGCATAAACACGAAGATCGCGTACACACAAAGTTTCGAAGAACAATCCCATTGTATTTAAATCCTTTACAAGGTCATTAGGACCAAGACCTAAACTTGCTGTTGCAATTGATGGATCAATAAAGTAACGGGTATCAGAAGTTCGAATTGCAGTTTTTGAACGAAGGTTTGGATTCCATGCTGGCATATCTTCTATTACAAAGATTTTTCTCAATGCATTTGTATAAGCATAGACCGTATCTTCTGTAAGAGTTTCAGCATCATTAGCAAGAATATCATCCCTAAGAACTGTATAAGCTGTTTGAGTTCCTTGATGGCGAGAGTAAGATTTCATCAATCTTTTTGCACGTTCAGAATCTCGCTTCACATTATCCACTCTCGAAATATCGGTATTTACAATTGCATCAAAATAATCGAAGGCCTGCTCCAGAGCAATGTCATCTTCCATATCAATGGCTCCTGGCCAACCGCCTCGACAAATTAAGAAGGCAAGTCTATCAATGTTATCTATTTTGTTTTCAGCAAGAATCTTTTCCGGCTGATTAAACATTTCCTTTAAGCTGACTTCTCCAGATGAATCTCCCGACTCAAACAAAGTCATAGGTCTCATTTTTATCCATGAGAATCTTCCGGTTCCAGTGTGAAATATTTCGTCTGTTTCAGGAGGTACTGCAGAGCCTGTAAGAATAAATTGCCCTACACTATTTCTATGATCAACTTCAAAACGAACTGCATCCCAAAGCTTTGGTGCAATCTGCCATTCATCAATTAGACGTGGAGTTTCTCCCTGCAAAAGTTTTGAAGGATCTATATCTGCTGCTGCAAGATTTGCTTTTACATCTTCGGGCTTAGACATATACAAAATACTTTTGGCCATCTGTTCTGCAGTTGTAGTCTTTCCACACCATTTAGGTCCCTCGATAAGGACAGCCCCTTTTCCTTTAAGCTTACGAGTAAGAATGGTATCTGTTATCCTTGGTCTATACATAACTATATTCTACAATCCATTTGGTGATTTGGCAAGTTTTCATTTGGTGATTTGGCACTTTTTTACTTGGCGTTTTGGCTAGTTTTTACTTGGCGATTCGGCAGACTTCCATTTTTTTGCTGTATCGCAATATGCATTACACAAAAATGGGGTGCAATACGATTAACTCTATATATTATAAAGAAATACACCCCCCCGTGTTGCATTCCCTTTATCTTGCCTATCATAATTAAGTTAAAAACTTAAAATCTTTATATTTAAGGATGAGCTCTATATTTTCCTTCAGGAAAATGCTTCAAATAACAGTGATTACTTCTTTTTAGATTTGAGTGTCCAGCCCTCATTCTCAACTTTTTTCTTTGGAACCTCAAAACAGTTAAACATTGGATGGAATTCTAAGTCTACACTTCCCTTGCGGCCGTTGCGATTTTTTAGAATTTTGAGCTGCAGTTCCTGCGGCTTGCCTGGAGTCTCGGCATTCTTTTCCTGTTCGTTTCGCAACTGGATGATTCGGGCTGTACGGGATTTTTCATCCTCATATTTGTCATCATCCTTCTTCAGGTAATCCATACCTTTAAACTGCAAAGCCATCAGAACATCGCTGGTATACTCAATGGCTCCTGATTCCTTAAAGCTTGCTATGTTTACAGGGTTTGTGTAGTTTTCACGGTTAAAGCTTGAGATTGCAAAAATAGGAATATCGTAATCGCGGCTAGCCCGTTTAAGTTCAACTACAGCTTTATCGGTATTCTGCTTGTCAGTAGCACGCATATCAAAAGGCGCAATGATCTGCAGGTAGTCAATGATAACAAGTGGCTTGCGTCCGGTAATTTTGATGTGGCGCGCAATCACAGCTTTAATCTTTTCTACCCCGATATCACCAATTCCAATGTGATAGAAAATGCGTCCGGCATAATCTGCATAGCTTTTTATACAGTCATTCAGAAATTCTACACGCTCTATGCTATTTAGGGAGTTACCGTTCATAAGGCTTCTTGTCGTTGTCGCAAACTCAAGATCACTACCGTAGCTTCTGCATTTCTGAAATGAAATCCGGCTGATAGATTTTGCCGTCAGTTCCTGCTTACCCATCTCGAGACTGAAGACAAGAACATCCTGCCCCTTCTTTGCGGCATTGTCTGCAACCTGAAGGGCAAAAGTTGTTTTACCAAGGCTGGAAATCGCACCTATGATATAAAGCCCGGGATAAAAACCTCCGTCCAGAATATCATCCAGATTTGAAAAACCAGTTGAAACACAATCCTTGTTGTGCCGCCTTTCAATGTCTGCAATAAACTCAGTAAGTCCGTTTACTGCAGAAGTCTGATAATATGCTGCTTCCTCCTTTTGCCGTTTTTCCTCCAGCAAAGCAAGCACATTGTTACGGGCATTCAAAACAGTCTGAATAAAGTTGTCGCGATCGCCTACAAGAGCTTCGTTGGCATCTTTGAATCCTAGAGTGATATCTGCCTCAACAAACTCAACCTGGATTTTTGTAAGCTCTTCAGAAAGCTTTGCTTCCCCTGCCCTACCCGCTTCATCGTTATCCAGCGCAAGAATAAGCGGATATTTTGGTCTGTTTGATTTTAAGAACTCAATAAAGCGCAAGTTACTGCTGGAGCCCAAGGCTACTGCAATTCCTCCTGCTTCAATGACGCTCAAGGCATCAAACTCGCCTTCCACAACGAAAACCGGCTGTTCTGCCAATGGGATAGCGTTCAGGTTAAAGAGCTCAAATTGACCCCTAGGCTTCAAATAGCGATCCTTTTTGTCAGCATCCCAGGTTGCCCGTGCATTGTAGCTGAAATCCCCTGTCGGAATAACAAAGCGGCGTTTTTCTTCCCAGTAGCCAAGGTTGTAGGCATCTACAATGGCTTTAGAAAGTCCCCGTTTTTTCCAGTAATCAGTTTTTTCAACTGTAGCATGACACTTTGAGAAAAACTCTGTGAGAGATTCTCTGTTTTCGTTGTCAGTTTTTTTTATGTTATCATTAGCATTTGATTCAGCATGAGGAATGGATTTTGAAGAAGCTTGACTTTTTGAATTGTCATAATCAACACTGATGTTATAAAGGCCATATACATGATTAAATAACTCTTTACCGGATAATCCTGTATCAATGCCAACAACATCAAAAATGTCATAATCAACACCGCAGGAAAAACAATGACACCTATTACGCCTTTGATCAAAAGACATACTTGGATGCTTATCTTCATGAGCTGGATTTAGACAGGAGAAATTTGTTGATGTGTTAATACCCTTTGTGCTAAGATATGCCTTGAGATATGTCTTAGCATATTCTTTGGCTTCTTCTGGATTCATCTGGTCCCCACCCTGACTCCATTTGAACTAATTTTTCTTAACTCTAAGGGTACTACGGGTCTGACGTATTTGCAATACGTCGCACCCGAATTCAATATAGCTCTTTAATAGCTATATAATAAGCTCTTAGGAAATTACCAGAGGCCTTAATTCCTTTGAATATAAGCAATTAGCGTAATTAGGCAGCCACGTTAAATATGACAAATTCCACCCAAAATAGTCCAAATTCCACGTTAAATAGTCATTCTTCCACGTCTTTTATGACTTTTTAGCTCTTTTTCCCACGTAAAATATGACAAAATTTAGACACTTTAAGACGAATTTTGAGCTTATTTTGGGGCTATTTTTGTTGTTTTTTGTAGTTTTCTGAGGCTCTAGAATTCGAGTTTTTAAGAAAGTTTCGTCAGTAGGCATTAAAGTCTAGCTTGAATGACATTTTTCGGGTCTTTTGTTATGATTTTCCCACGTAAAATATGACTTTTTCTGGCAAACCAGGACAAAATCGGTAAAAAAAACGGGTAAATTCGGGAATTTCCGGACGAATTCCGTATAAATTCCGGAATTTACCACAAAATCTCCCACGTAAAATATGACTTTTTCTTATATATAGAAAGCTGTATCCACGTAGAATATTACTTTTTGCTTTTAGACTCTTTTTCAATCTTGTTTGCAAGAGCCTTTACCTTTGCTTTTTCAGCAATTTCTTCGCGTTTTTTCATGGTGTTTTCAATCTTGGTTCGCTTGGTTTTTGCAAGATCTTCAAAGTATTCCAGATACTCATTGTGGAGCGAGACTCTTGCATATCCTTCTTCCAGGAACTCCATAATGTTGCCATTTGAGTTGAAAATCGGCTCAATTACGATATCTCCGTTTTCCATCTTGGATATCTCTGAAAGAGCGTTCAAAATAGGCTCTTTTATGTCACGGCCTGGGTTCTTAGTTTCTGACTCACTAGGAAGATCCAGAATCTGTTGAAGAGTTCTAAAGCTCATATTAAAATAGCCGTTCTTGCCGATATCATTAAGTCGTTTTCTTGCAAGCATAACGATATTGAGCAATGTATCTGCAGCGTTATCAGAAAGCGAGAAGTAAGTTTTTGGCAGAATTGAGAAATACTGAAGGGCAAAAACTTCCCAGTTAATTCGCTTATTCAGGTAGATTTCGACGATACCGTTTTTGATATGGGCTCCGGTAAAGAGAACCTCAATACCGCTGTCTGTAATCTGCTTCATTTCCTTTTTGTCGCGTACTACACCTTCGATTTTGATGCTGGTAAGCGGATTCTTTGCCTGATTAAAGGCCTGACGTGCAGTTCTGAGCGTCTTATAACAACCAAGCTCTACAAAATCTTCCAGCGGGAAGCGGATACTTATATCGTGCTCGCGCATAGCCGAAACATTTTCTTTACTGAGCTTTACCAGAGTATATGTCAGAATCTTTTTAAGAGGTTTGTTTGCCTTTGTAAAAAGGTCTATGTTATCAAGATGGATTGTTGTTTCTGTGTTGTCAGTTGAATACTTAACACGCTGGCTTAAATCTCTTGAGGTTCCTTCTGGAGGGGTAAAGAATTCCAGTTGAGTTGAATGACTGTTATGTTCAAGACGGTTTGCAAAGTTTTCAAGGTTTCCGGCATGGCTTACAACGTTAATCATTGTATTCGAAGCCGGGCTGTTCGGGAAACTGAAGAATTTGCTTTCGTCATCGTAGTTTTTGGGATTTGATTTTTTTGATATTTCAGGCAAGTTTTTTGTATTTTCGTCCATGGGGTTCAGCTCCTAGTAAAGACCTATATCTGAAAAATGAACAAGGCCTTTCTTTTCCTGCTGTTCAAGATATTTTATAGCAATTTTAATGCCCTTGGAAAGGGAAACCCCGTGTTTCATAAAATAAGCCTTTAGTGCTTCTCGTTCCTTTTCAGTTGTTCGAACAACAATCTGAGTTGCCTTTATTGTTCTTGAAATTGATACAGGGGCTTCTGTTTCTTCTGCGATATCATCATCAATTCCGATTTCTGTATCAAATTCTGTGCTCATTTCAATCGGGTCTATAACAGTTTCCGGTTCTGTTTCTGCAGCTGGTGCTACAGGTGTACTTGGAGTACTTACTGGAGCTGCTTGCTGTACCGGAGCGCCTCCGATAGGCTTATTCATGCTGTTTAAGAAATCCATGTCTAATGAGTTTTTAGCTGGCTGTACCTTCTGCATATTTGTCCTCCCCTACCCTCTATTTGAGAGCTTCTGCAATTTCTGCAAGAGCATCCAGAGTTTCTTTTTTTGATCCTGCAATTGACTGCACTGGAACTGATGTTGTCTGAGCCTTGCGGAAGCCAGTATCTGTTGGAATTACGAATACCTTATAGCCGTTAGGCTCAAGAGCCTTATACTGAGCTACCAGGTCGCGACACTGTGCAATTGCGTTATTATTCTCGTTCAAAACAAGCTTATTCAAAAATGGCTTGCCATTAACACTTACTCCGTAACAGTTGTCATAGCGTTTTTTCATGGCATCCAGATTTACCTTGAAGGTTTTAAGTCCGTCATAGCTGAAGCGGTCCAGTTTAAGAACGTTGATTACTTCGTCACTGGCAATAAAGCAGCTTTCTTCGAGTGCACCGAAGGCTGGAGATGTATCAATGATGCAGTAGTCAAAAACATTTGCAAGCTCGTTTTTAAGCTGAGCAAGCTTGAACTGTTCCTTCTGAGCTACTGTTTCCTGATATGTTCTAAGGCCTCCGTCGATTCCTGCTGTTGGGATGATGAAGAGGTTTTCTACCTGTGTAGGCTGAATTACGTCTTTGATTGTGCACTTGTCTGAAAGAACATCTGAAAGTTCATACTGAAGACTTGGAAGGTTCATCCAGTCTGTTGTGTTACCCTGAGGGTCGGCATCGATTAAGATTGTACGACCGTGTTTTGCTAATTCTACGGCTACGGATACAGAAACGGAAGTTTTGCCAGTACCACCCTTTTGAATGGCAAATGTGTAAGTTTTCATGTTTTTCCCCTCTTAACTTTGTTTATACGTTATATACATTATAGACGATGTATTAGCAAAATGCAAGACAAAATATACAATGTATTATAAAAATATATACGAAAAATATACAACGTATAAACATACTATATGCAAAATATATACAAAGTATATAAAAATGTAATACGCAAAATCGTCAAAAATCAGCTTCTGCACGTGTATCTGTACGCAATAAATTCAATCTGGAGGAGTTAAAATTTCGTCCTTGTAACTTCTTATATTGTATAGAATTACACTAGACAAAATAGACAAAGTAAATATAAACACTATGCAAAGAATAAACAATAATAATACAAAAGCTATGCAAAATAGACATTGTGAATACGAAATTGCGATAGGGGAGGGGAACTTTTAAGAATTTTCAGGATTAAACTTTTAGGATAACAGAAGTGTTACATTCGAATTTCAGAAGAATCTTCAAAAATTTGTAAAATTTCTTTTCACAATATCATCAAATGATAGTGTCTCATGCTTAAATTAAAGCTATGAATGAGAACGATGAACCATGTATGGAATTAAATGAAATTATCTATCATCTCTCCGGTGAGTTCTGGAAGCAGGCCTATAATGCTCTTTTGTTAAAACAGAAGGCTTATGTCCAGGATCTGGATTTTTCCAAAAAGCAGAGTATTGCTGATTTCAGGAAGAGTATAAAGCAGCTTGCTAAAAAAAATCAACTCAAGTGTAATGCTTTTTCTCATAATGAACATTTTTATATGTCGCTTGTTCCATTTCCGATTTACATAGGAATTGAACGTGGAACCGGAGATTTTTCTATTTCTGCTCCTCATATCAGCACAAGGCATTTTACTCATACAGAATATGAGGCCGGACTAAAATGGATACAGGATTATATTGATATTGATATAAAACCACTTACAGCCAAGACTCTGGCAGTACACGAAAAGTTCTATCTGAACACAAAGTCTGCAGAAATTGTAGGCAGCTCAATTAAGGCCCTGTGTGAATCAATTTTGGGGAAAAAGGGACAGGAGTATAAAATTAAACAATCTCGTTTGAAATCAGAAATCCAGATTGTTGTAAAGAAAAATACAGCCTATGAACTCACCGTTTATCATAAGCCATTTTCTCATGATACTTCGATTCTCATAAATCTTTTGAACAATCTTCATGAAGAAAAACTGGAAGATATTCTGACCTGCGAGCTTCTTCAAAATTATAAAGCAGAAGAGGAGAGGGCTGTATGAGAAGCAGAAAAGTAGACCAGCTTTCACTTGCTATTTCTCTTGAACGTGAACAGGCCGACCTGATTGCACGCATGCAGTCTGAATTCTGGCAGGGACTTTTCTGCGACATTCTGAAGAAGCATACCTATCAGAATGACTTTTTCTTTGTTGAAAACAATCTTAAGATTGAGAAGGTTGTGAGCCAACTTAAGGATGTGATTTATCAGCTTTGCCAGACTTACGATCTTAATTGTGAGGTGACAAGTCATCCTACCAGAACAGAACTTAAGTTGATGTTTAACTGGTATGACTACGGACAGGAAAAGGAAGTGATGGATGTGCTTTCGATTATTGTCTGCCAGAAGGATATTACGATGAGAATACTGCCTCATAATCCCATGCTCAAGCTCTTCTGGCTGGAGGAGTATGTGCTGGTAGAAAATATCATTAAAGATTTGTGCCTGCAGATTTTTGAATCCCAGAAAGAAAAGTTTTCAGAGCTTCGTGAGAATTATAAAAAGATAAAGGCTAGTTCAGAAGGCCTTACTGCAAAGACTATTGAGATTGCGCAGAACTCAATAAAAACTCTTTATGAGAAAAGCGGAGAGAAGCATATGAACCTAGTGCAGAGGGATTTGTATTCTTCGCTTTTATACAAGGGTAGAATGATCCGGATTTTTCATAGGGATTTTCTCAAAAATCCGAATGTGTTGCTGAAGGAATTAAATTGATTATGAAGATTCCCGTGCTTTGGGAATTTATTTTTTATAGACTATCACTAAATGATAGGCGTATGTGATTAAATTAGGAACGTTGATTGGAGGTTTTATATGTCAGTAAGAATTGATGGAAATTTGCTTTTGGAGATTTTGGAAGAAACTCCTGCTACTCAGAACATCATGCTCATGGGTAAGCACGGAATTGGTAAGTCACAGATATTGGAAAAATTTTATACCGCAAAGGGCTGCAAGGTTGTGTCTCTTTTTTTGGGCCAGATGAGTGACCCGGGAGACTTAATTGGTATTCCTCATAAAAATGAAGAGACAGGTCATACAGAGTTTATGCCGCCTTACTGGTTCCCGACAGACGACACTCCGGTTGTTTTGTTCCTTGATGAATTGAACCGTGCCCGCCCGGAAGTTCTGCAGACTATCATGGACCTGGCTTTGAACCGCAAACTTGCCGGCCGTTCTCTTCCTGCAGGCAGCCGTATTATTTCAGCTGTAAACAATGGAGAAGAGTATCAGCTTACAGATCTGGATCCGGCTCTTGTTTCCCGCTTTAACATTTACGAGTTTGTACCAAGTGTTCAAGACTGGTTATTGTGGGCTAACAAGAATGGAATTGATGAACGCATTACATCTTATATCGCCGCAAATCCAAAGGCCCTGGACAACCAGATGGCGATTGAAGATATGGAGAATCTGGAGAAGACCCCGGACCGTCGTGCCTGGGTTCGTGTTTCAGAAATCATCACTGGCAAAGAGGTATTAAAGCAGAGCCACAAGAGTATGATTGCGGGAATTGTCGGCGGAGTTGCTGCTAACAGATTTTTTGAATTTCTTGATCACAATCATCTTCTTACTGCAAAGGAGCTTTTGCTTGGTAACTTTGATATGAACAGACTTAAACTTGAGAGCTACAAGACTCCGCAGTTTGCAACTATCAACGATGCCGTTTTTGTCTATCTTGAAAGCGACAAATATGGAGAATCTGATAAGAAGCTGATGGCTGAAAATCTTGCCTCATACTTTTATTACCTTGAAGAAAAGAAACTGCGCGAGGCGATGGCTCACTTTGCAAACATGTTCAGCGGAACAATGTATCCGAATGCTCTGGTCTTCATAATCGGCGAGTGTCCGGAACTTTACTCAAAGATGACTAAGTTTGTTGCGGAGATTAAGTAATGTCTGTTAAAGAAAAAATCAGCAGCGTTGTTGATAAATGGTTTTTGTATGAGCCTCTTCTTTTCAATGTCTACTGCACTCACAAGCTTGAGCCCAACAGTGACATGAAGTGTTCGTTCAGAACCGGAAAGCGACGCATTGAATATAACCCGGAGCTTCTCAAGGATAGTTCTACAGAAGAAATTGCGCAGGGGCTGAAAAATGAAGTGACCCGCATTCTTCTCAAGCATCCATATCAGCGTGTGCCTCAAAATCCAAACCGTTCAGCATTAACAACGGCCAGCGATGTTACAATCAGCGAGCATTGTTACCGTGACAAAAATCTTAAAGACGCAGAGCACTACAATTTTGAAACAGGTCTGAGCTACGAGGAATACTATAGAAAACTCTATTACATTTGCCCTGATTTTGAAGCTATGAACAATGAAGAAAATGAGGGGCAGGGGAAAATGCATCTTTCTCCTGATGTAGGGGAGGACAAAGTCTGGGATTACGAGGCTGCTGCAGATGCTGCAGAGATGTGGGATGAAGATGAAGAAATGTCCGACAAAGTAAATCAGCAGATTCTAAAGGCCCAGAAAACAAATCAGTGGGGTAGTGTAAGCGGCCAATTCCAGGAGACAATTACAGCTTCGCTGAAAATCCCGATGGACTACCGCCGTATCCTTTCTCAGTTCCGTGCAAGCATTATCAGCCAGAGAAGAAAGCTTACAAGAATGAAGCCTAACCGCCGTTATGGTTTTGAGTTTATGGGAAGTCAGTTTGAGCCAAAGACTCATCTGCTTGTTGCAGTAGACGTGAGCGGCTCAATTGGTTCAGATGATCTTGAACACTTCTTCTCAATCATAAACCGCTTTTTCACTTACGGTGTAGAAGCCATAAACGTGATTGCTTTTGATACAGAAATCAAGCAGGAGTTCGAGCTCAAGAAGGCCTCAAAGAATATCCGCATCACCGGCCGCGGCGGCACCGACTTTCAGTGCGCCGTCGACTATTATGAAAATCATCCTGAGTTTCAGGGCATGATTATTTTCACGGATGGTTACGCAGATGTTCCAAAAATCACAAAGGAAAAACAGATTCTCTGGATTCTGACCAGCAAGAATGAATACGACTATGCAATGAAATGGATTAGGGATTTGAGGTTGAGTAAAGCGACGTGGATTCCAAGTTTAAAATCAAATTAAACATGGTAAACGAGGGAGTCAAGGCCTTGAGCGAAGCGTGCCTTGACCACGAGTATTCCGTGGAATAAAGAGGAAAAAGAGATGCCAGGAAGACGCAGAAGACCAAGAAAATATGATGAATGTTGTTACACAAATTTTGGAGAACAGCCAGCACCTCTTGAAATACAAATTGGATATGGCTTAATTCCTTTAGTTGATCAACAAATAAAAGGTCCATTGTTAGATGAGATTACGTCTGTACGTAATCAACTAGACGGTGAATATGGATTACCTCTGCCAAAAGTACATATACGGGATAATATGTGCCTCGATGCTTACGAATATAAAATTTTATTGCATGGTGTTGAAGTTGGTGGTTATAAAGAGTGTAATCCACATTATGTTATGTGTATGGATACAGGCAATGTTACAGAAGAGTTAGAGGGGGAAATGATAAAGGATCCTGTATTTAATCTGGATGCTGTTATTGTTTCACAAACAAGAAAAGATGAAGCAAAGACTTTTGGATATGTAACTCCTGAATGGTATGTTCTTATCAAAAGTCATCTTTACGAAATCAGCGTAAAGAATATTACTAAGTTTCTTGATCAATGTATGGTAAATACTCTTGTTAATAAAGTTCGCGACAGGAATCCGGATGTTGTAGATGATGTATTCTTTCTGCATAACTTTTCAACTTCAAAACTGAAAACAATTCTGAACTGGCTGCTTGAAGAGGGTGTTTCAATTCGGGATATGAATACAATCCTGGAAACAATAGCAGATAATCTAGAGGAAACAAATAGACTGTCTGATTTGATGGAAAAAATCAGAGAGAAACTTGCTTATCAGTTTTTGCCAAAGCTTGCGGATGAAAATAAAAAGATTCATGTAATCAGGGTTTCACAAACATTGGCAAAAGCCTTATCTGAACGTATTTATTATCCTGGGTCAAACAATGAATTGCCATATTATGTTTTTACTCCTGTTGCAAATAAAGGGTTTAATAATAAGGTGGCAGAAAAAGCTCATTGTTTGTTCCAAAAAGGTTACTCGCCAGTTTTTGTAATTGTAAAAGATTTACGAACAGCTTTGTCTAATACTATCAGACGAGGGTTAGGAAGCGGGTCATGCATATCTGATACAGAATTATGTTCAGTAATAAAAAATAAAGATTATTCCATTGTAGTTGAAGAGGAGCTTGATGTAGATGAAATTAAAGTCAATGAATCATGTTCTTGCGGCAATTAACAGATGTGATGTAATTCTCAAGAACGGGCAGATGCAGTTCGTTGGCCTTTATTATGATGAGGTAAAATTTAATCGGCCGATAGTTCTCTTCAAATGTGACTGGGGCTTTAATTATTATCTATCGAAGGCTCTCGAATTAATGCCTGTTCCATGTGTGGAGAATAAGCTCCTTGCCAGAGCTTTGTTTCAAGATACAAAGGAAGGCGACTACATAGATGTGAAATACATGAATGAAGTGGCCGTAGTTTATTCGCATCTTGATAAGTTTAAGAATCGTAAGGATGAAGAAGATTTCGATGAAGAGTTATATTTAGATGTAAGGACTCAATTATATCAGCTGGAATCAGATATCTGCAAAAGTGCTGAAAAGAAATTCTTGAAAAAGGAAGCTAAGGAAATAAAAGTTCTGTCTTCAGCAGACAAGACGCTTGAGTTCATTCAGACAGCAATTCCGAAAATTGCAGAGGAAACTGGCTTTGATTATAGAGTTATTCATAATACTTCCAAAGGAACATATGAGTTTTATATGGAAACAGTCCTCGATGAATATGATTTTGATTTATGGGTTATGGCGATGGTTTCAATGCCAGACCAGAAAATCTATGTCGGTAACAGATGTCTCTTTAGGAACTTTGAATTAAGTGAAGCGGCTCTTGCCCTTGAATATATAAAGGTGCTCATAAAAACCAGCAATGAGAAATTGCGGAAAGATGTAAAAACCTTTTGTGATGAATTCGAAATTAATCCACGTCTTTTTGATATCACAAAAAATTCAATTAAAACAATGCTGGAAATGAATTACAATTATTCCGGTATTGAATATGGAATCAATGATTCTATGAAAACCCAGGTAATGGTATATCTGCAGGATATAAACGATAACGCGAAGATGTTTGAAGTTTGCATTACCTATAACGAATTCTCCCGTAATCCAGATGCCTTTAAGAAATTTATCGAAGAACCAAAGGTTCAAAAAAAATGGAATTTCTGGTCTCGCCGGAAAAAATATAATCAGAAATATTTTGACGAAAAATTTCAGCCTATCGAACAGTGATAGTCTAGGCATATTATATTAAGTGTGTCACATAGGAGGACACGTATGGTAAAAGAAAAGGTAAAGAAACAGTACTTAAACGGCTATGAACGAATCTTGAAAATTGACTATATGATTTCGCATATGCATTATCCGAGTGTGGAAGATTTTGCCCGTGAGACAGAAGCCTCTATCCCAACCATAAACCGCGACCTTCGTGATTTGCGCATGAAGTTTGGAGCTGAAGATATCCTGCAGTATGACAGAATCGAAAAGGGCTTTTATTACACCCGGCCGTCCTTCCGTATTCCTGCAATGCTTACATCCGAAAAGCAGATAATTGCTGCCAGACTTATGTCGAATCTTTTGAAGCTGATTAAGGACACTCCAATTTACAAGCAGGCCATCGAGGTCTTTTCTTCGCTGTCGGATAATATCGAGGATGATTCAAAGCTGAATGCAAAAAAGCTTTCGAACCGTATCATGTTTCTGGGAATGGATCCTGTAAAGATTGATGATGACATATGGTCTAAGCTGGAAGAGGCCATGTCCAAGAATAATTACGTGAGCTTTGATTATCTGAATTATGACGAGCCGTTCGTGGTTGCTCCCTGGCAGCTGATTTACAGCGAAGGAATGTGGAGCTTGTATTCCTATTATCCAAAAGAGAAGGGGACCCGCTTTTTCAATCTGCCTGGAATCCACAATCTCAAGATTGATCCGAGAACCTTCGAACTCCCACCGGATTTTGAATATTCAAAAAGAGCCAAGGGCAACTTCCGTCGTTACATAGGCAAAGAAACCTGGAAGTATAAATTGAAAATTACTTCATCCAAAACCCTGAACTACATCAAAACCTACAACTGGGCCGAAGGCCAGCAGTTCGAAATGCAGCCCGACGGCAGTACTCTCATGACCTTCACCAGCAATCAGGAATACCCAATCCTCGGCTGGACCTTGAGCCACGGCATGTATGTACAGCCTCTCGAACCAGAGTGGCTGGTCAAAGAGTGGGGCAAGAACGTAAAACAAATGGCACGTTTGGCCAATGGGGTGTAGAATAGAAGAAGGAATAAATCGAGATGAGTTATTTAGATTATTTTTGTGAAGTATTAAAAAGAAAGTTTCTGGAAACAGGCGAGATATCTGACACTGATATAAAAGGATTTCAGACAAAAGAAATAGATAAAAATCTTTATCATCCTATGTCAGGTAAAACTAAAACTGAGTATAAGAACAGTGATGGAGATGAGCTTAGAAAGGGCAGAATTGATATGATTCGTTCTTCTGCAGCAATGATTTACAATCTTCTGGGAGATAAGGATGTTGAACTCAAAAAGAATAAGTATCTTCCTGAAGGAAACTACAAAAAAGAATTTGAAAAAAAATATAAATCAATAAATGTTATTAATAAAAAAACTAATGAACCTTATGCTGCAAATCTGGATGCATGGCTCCATAATGAGTCCTGTGAAATATTTATCGAATCAAAATGTATGGAATGGTTGCAGAACAGTAGTGATAAAGAGTTAGCAAAATCATATATAAGATATACTTCAAAATATTTTTATTCTGATTCGGCAGAACTATTTAGAACTGTTGGTAATGAAATTCCTTCTTCACAGTATGATTCATGCCAGATGTTCAGACATGCATTAGCCATCTATAATTATTTGCGCGATCACCCAGAAAAGAAAAATAAAAAAGTCTATCTGGTAAATGTAGTCTGGGAAGCAGATGAATCTGAACTACCCGAAGAGATAAGAACTGTATATAAGCTGCAATTAGAATTGGAACATAGAGAATTTGAACTTTTCTATGAGAAGATGAATCCAATAATAAAGCTTATTAAAACAGCTCTAGCAAAAGATTTTGATATCCTTTATTTACCGGTAAAAGAGTTCCATTCAATTCTGAAATATACAGACGAAAAGCAGAAGAGATTTGTGCAGAGATATTTGTAAAGGAAAGTATTATGAAAATTGTCAGCTGGAATTGTCATATGGGACTTACTATTGATAAAGTCCATAAATTACAAAAAGATGAAAACTTTGCAGATGCAGATATCTATGCTATTCAGGAATGCGAAGAGAAAGATATAACTCCAGAAATAGAGAATTCTCTAGGCAAGTTACAAGATAGTTGGTATGGAGATCACAAAGAATATGAATGGTATCATAAAGGTGATTTAGGAATTGCCTTGTTTTCAAATAAATACAAAATTGAGCGAATATACAAAGGCGAAGAACGTTTCCGTTATGTTGTTCCTTATAAGGTAACTGATAAGGTTTCTTTAGATACTTTTACTCTGGTTCATATTTGGACAAAAACAAAAGACAGAGCACAAAACCAGAATGAAGATTATTTGATGTTTGTTTTAAATGCTATGAAAGACCCCGAATATTCACAGTATTTATTTCCGGCAGATAATAAAGTTATTTGGTTAGGTGATTTTAATTGGAGTGCACAATTAACAAGTTCTTTTGCAAAGGAAAAGTTTAAGGAATTTGAACAAGGAATAAGCGAGAAATTATATAGTGCCTATCATGAATTTAATAATTTGTCTTTGGGTGAAGAAGATATAAGAACTTTCTTTGACACAAGAGCGAGAGCATATTTTAATGATTATATTTTCGTAGGGAAAAATGCTTTTGAAATTGAATCAGCTATGGTTGGCTCAAAAGATAATTGGTTGCATTCTGAGTGTAATGATAGATATGGGTCAGATCATTGTCCTGTTATGGTACACTTAGCATTAAGACAATAACTTTTAAGAAATTGGAGTATATATATGGCATCAGAGTACAAAGTTATTAAAATTTCTTGCAGAAGAAAAAATGGAGATACTGCTTCATATGTTATACAAAATGGGGACATCTATGATCAAATTAAGGTTCTTCAAAAAGAAATTAGTTATGAAAGAGGCGATATTGTAGACACCAAATATATAGATTTTATTAAAAAGGATAAATTATACAAGGACTATCAAAAGATTAACTGTAGGGAAAAAAGAGTTTATGCCAGTAATTTAATAGAGATTTCGAACTTCATACGACAATCTTATAAAGATCCAACTTTTCTAGAAGAAAAGTTGCTTTGGAAAAAGATACAAAAAGATGAACAAAATCCTGATCATTCAAAATGTGCGGGAAAGATTTCTGATGACACAAAAGAAAAAACAATATGCCGTTGTATGTATCATTATAATTCCACGAATACCGATAAATCCGCTTGTAAAAGCTGTTCTCTTAAACCAAAATGGCATAATGTTTCAAATGATGTAGATATTTTAGAATATGAATTTCCTACTACAAAAAAATACGAGAATGTTGGAGGTATGGATTTAATTTTTGAGTATAAAAGGCAAATTTATGCTTGTGAAATAAAACCGGAAAATAGTACTGAAACCCTTGCACGAATGTTCGCTGAAATCCTAACGTATACACTAGATACAAAACGATTGGAACAAGAATCCTTCATGAAAAAACGCAAACCAAAGCCAGCAATTGGTTTCTTTGAAAATTCTAAGCAGCATAAAGAATTCAATAAGTATAAAACCGAATTAAAAGAAGATATGGATATCATTTGTGAAAAAATTTCGGTCTTTATTATAAAGACTACAAAAAATAAAAATGGGATTATTGATTTTAAGATAGAACCTTATAATTGAAATATAATATCATTGCATGATAGTACCTCCGTCTATACTTTGAGATAGACGGAGGTTTTTTATGTCTTTGATTTTAAGTGCGGTAATTTCATTTCTGGTATCTTTATCAACCTGTTTTGGATTCTTTCTGATTAGTAAAAAGCGGAATCCGGTAGAGAAAAGTATTCAACCGGTGGTACCATCACATACTGTTATATCGGATGCAGAACCGGAATCAAAAGAAGAACCGATTACTTATACAGCAGACCATAGTACACCAATAAAAGATTACACACTCGACAATTTTTGTACAGATGATGCAAACTTTATCGCTAACATGAAATCAATGCTGGATGATTATTCGGCTACTAATCCGGTTATTCTGAGGGGACCAACAGGTCTAGGTAAGACTCATTTAATGCGGGCTTTTCAAAACTATCTTCTGGAAAAAGATCCGTCAAAAAAGATTTGCTTCATTTCGGCAGAAGCTTTTACTAATGAATTTGTAGATTCGATAAAGAATAAGACAAGCCGAGTATTCAGGGAGAAGTTCAGGAATCTGGATGGCTTGTTCATTGATGATTTTGATTATCTGCATCATAAAGAATATACTCAAGAATTTCTGTATTATATATTAGTTGAGTTGCTGGAGAAAAAGGCTTTTATATGCCTGGCATTAACTACCCCGGCATCTTTGAAAAATGGATTCTTTGATAAGCTCGTTACTTTAATTAATGGATTCCAGATTGATATTCCATATCCAAGCTTTGATGCTAAGCGTAAAAAAATTATCCAGACCTTCGAAAAATCAAACTGTTTTATAAACGGCGACTTAGTAGACTATCTTGCAAAGCCTGAAATCGGAATACATGAACTTACTGGAATATGTCAGAAAATAATTCTCATGAAAAATCTTGAAGGCAAGGGCTGTGTAAATCTAGAGATTAATGAAATAAAAAAGTTATTAAATTAATAAATATCACTCCATGATACAAGCTCCGTCTATACTTATGGATAGACGGAGGACCTGATGGACGAACCGATAATTAAAACTGGCTTTATTGACTTAGACAGAATTATAGGTGGACTGTATCCAGGAGAACTGATGGTTATTGGTGCACCACCTTCTATGGGTAAGACTTCATTTTTGGCGGCATTAATTCGAAATATTACATGGAAACATGGAACAAAGGGACTATTGTTCAGTCTTGTAAAACCTATAGATAATTTTCGAAAATATCTTGTTTCATCAATCTCTGGGCTCCCGATTTTCATAATAAGTCACCACTCAGAAAAATTATCAGAAGAAGAGTTTGAAATTTATAAAATGTATTCTTTTGAGGTTGATAATTTACCAATGTTTATTGATGATACACCAGAAAAAAATATAAACGATATTTGTGAATCAGCGAGGAAAAAGGTCTGTGAAGATGGTGTTGAAATTATCTATATCGATAATTCTGAATTTATATATACAGATTCTGGTTATGCAGCAATTGATGTTATTTTTTGCGAGGTGATGATAAAACTGAAACAATTGGCAAAAGAATTGAATGTTCCAATTGTAACTACTCGGTGTGTGGGAAGAACTGTGGAGCCTGATCCTCCACTTTTAAGTCTTTTTTCTTTAAAAGGTATTGAAAATATAGATGTTATTTTATTATTCACTGAACAACGAATTAAATATGAATTGCTATCACCGCATATTGAAACCTTGAAGATAAAAAAGAATTGTTTTGGAGAAACTGGAGAAATAAAAGTCCGGTATTTCTTAGATACAGTTTGTTTTGATAATCTAGAGTCAGCTCCTGAATACAAACTACCAGAAGAACAGAAATCTTTATCGTCTTATCTCTAAAGGATATTTAGTTAGCAGCATTTTTGCCTTCTCTTTTCTCCTGTAACATCTTTACATCGCTGGCCCATTCTTCTTTGCGGGTTTGCATGGTTTTGTTGAGCAGAGAGTTTTTGTTGGCGTAGGATTTTTTGATGTAATCCTGAACGATGGACAGAAGCTCCGATGGTATGTCTGATTCTTTGAGGAGCGTTTCGGCATTCTCTGAGAACCAGAATATCTCGGTGTTCTTCTCATCAATTTCATCGCTGGTATTTATCTGAACTTCGATTTGCTCCAGTAATCCAAATTCAAAGCTTTTGCCATAAATCACATTAACTATGTTTACAGGGAGCCCGGTCTGGGCTTTCAGCAAACGTACCGGCGGCCTTGCAGGAGGATAAACAAAACAGTTCTGTATATCCGTCCATGTTATGTCTTCTATATTCTTTGGCAGGTTATCTAATACAATCATTTTCGCCTCCTTTGGGATTACATTATTTCATATTGGCCTATCACTAAATGATATAAACAGATGATATTCTTGTATTGGTCTGTATAAAAACACTTCAAGGAGACTGGAATGTCATCATGTGCTTTGTGGTATAAAGACGGGGCTTTTTTCGATGTTGAAACAACTCATGTAAACTTCTTTCTGAATCATCCGGATTTGCTTGGTTTTACTAAGGAAGAAAAGGAAGCTCTCTGTGTAAAGAATGGCCTTGCAGCAGATGCAACCTTCTGTCCTGAGCCAAGTGAGCAACGCAACAATCTTGTATTGGAAGTCTTAAAGCGAGGTGCAATCCGTATCAGATTTTACGGTGGACAGACATCGGTTCAATGTTATGATCACAATGACAATCAGTGTTTCTCGCAGCTCAAAAAGTGTGTAACCGACGGCCTTGGAAAATGCTTTGGAGATTTTCTTACTGTAAAAGATACGTTGGGATGGGGCTTGGACCTGAACAATATCGGCAGGGGAAATCAGATAAAGGATTTCCTTGCTGATTTGTAATTAGCCTCAAAAAGTTTGATCAAAACTCATTAAATGATATTCCTGTTTGATATTCTAATATTAACTATAGGCAGGAGGATATTATGCAAAATCAAACGGATGTAATAACAGCACAGGATTTGGGATGTAAGTTAGTTAAATACATTGAAGAACGATATAAGGCTTCAAATTCTATAAGTGGAGTAAAGTCTGGATTTCCAACCATTGATGCGATGACGCATGGATTTCAGAAAGGAAATCTAATTACTGTTTGTTCGAATTTAAGATATTACAAGAATTGTTTTGTAATGCAATTACTCCACAGGATTGTACTCAAAGATAAGGTTCCATGTGGATTTATTTCATATACTACGAATTATCAGCAATTTGATTTGTCTCTGATTAGTCGAGATAGTTTGATTTCTGTTTCAAAGATTGTTGCTGGAATGATGAATGAACAGGAAGCACGAGATGTCCAAAAATCGTGTGGTGCTATTATGGATTCACATATTGTGATTCCTAGAGTTTGTTCATCTTCTTTTGATGAATTATGCAATATCATTCGTGAAACTGTCAAAAAGCATGATTTAAGAATTATCTTTATCGACTCCTTAAATACAATTCCAATTGAGAAAGAATCTGGAAGTTTTAAAACTCGATTAGCAAGCATTATAAAGAAATTGAAGATGCTGGCTGTAGAGTTGGATATTTCAATTGTTAGCGACTATTACAGTTATGAGAATGCTAGAGAAATATTATTGGATGAAATTGATAAGTCTGAAAACTTAAAATAAAAAACTGATTTCTTATATCCATATTCAGATATTGTATTACAGCTTCAGAAATTATCTGGAAAGAAAGGAGATGATTTTTATTTATTCGAGCTTGGAATCTTTTGTGGAGAGTATAGATTATCAAGATATAAAAACTTGCAATTTGATCCTGAAGTAGAGGAATTTCAGGAAGAGGAAAATAATTGATTTCATATCATTAAATGATAAATCTGTCTGCTATTCTTGTGATAGTAAATAATACTGAAGGAGGATTATATGTCAAAGTGTAAATTTTGTGGTTCAACATCATTCGGAAGCTGCTCGTACAGCCATCATGGAAAACATGAACATATTACAGATTCTGGCCATTGCGCTTTCTGCGGTTCGTCGTCTTATGGTTCTTGTTCTTACAGTCCGTTCGGTAAACATATGCATGGTAGCGACGGAAAGAAGTGTAAGTTCTGTGGATCAACTTCAACTGGTTCCTGCTCATACAGTCCGCATGGAAAACATGAAAGATAATTAACTATCACAAAATGGCCGGATTTATTCCAACTTGCCGGGGCGTTGTACCGGCTAAAAGGAGACCTATTATGGTTATGACAGTTGTTACCTTTCTCAAGAAAGATGAATTAGCTTTCAGAATTTATAAAGCAATTTGGGAAAACAGAAATATAAGAATCGTTCCTAAAAATCCACATTTCTTTAATAGATTTTGTTATGTAAAACCAGATACAGAAGTGTTTATTCTTAATGGCAAACTTTATATTGCGTGCGGCTATAATCTTGTAATAAATCATCCTGCACATAATCCTGTTTTTACAGAAGCTGATATTCATTCAACTATAAAGATTAAAACAATTGAATTTGATCGTAAAAAAGGCGAAGGAAAATTCCTAACTAATGACAATCTTGGAAAAAGATTTGAGCTGATTGAAGAGGAGGGGTCAGTATGTGTTTGACAATTGTAATAATGAAACTGGGGAATCCTCAGGAAGATTTACGAACTCATTTTGAATCAGAAAACAGGCGATGGGGATTTCATTTTGTAAGACAGCAGAACGAGAAGGGGAGTTATATTTATTTTTTTATGAATATAACTCTGGAAGACGCAAAGCAAATTTCTAACGAATTCAAAATTGATGACTTCATTTTTCTCCAGCAGAAAGAGTTTGAAATCTTTAATGGGGCAAGCCTTGGAATATCCGAATCTCTTGCTGAACTCTCAGGTCAATTTTTTCAGCAGTTTCCGTGGAAGTCTCCAGAAAAATTGAATGAAGAAGCCCGTGTATATCTGGAGCAATCAAAGAATTACTCGGGTTCACAAAGATGGCGTTACCGCTGCCGAATGTATCACAAGCCGCAAACCTGGGAACGAGAAAACGGTCTGAAAAATCAATACTACGAAATGTGGAAGAAATAACAAACATGCCGGATTTATTCCAACTTGCCGGGGCGTTGTACCGGCTAAAAGGAGCTTATATTGAATTTAGATGCACTGAAGAAAGCCAGCAGACTCCGTCATAAAAATAATTATGAGGATTATAGGTATGGGAATCTTGAAGAAGAATTTCAGGATACGATAAAGAATTATGTCAAAATCTTTTGGGAAGGTAAAAACAGTGAGTTTTTAGAAAATCACAAAATCAATTATCAGGATTCAGAAATAACAATAAGCCAGGCTGTATTAACGCTTAGAAAAGAAATCAGAAGACTAGCACATGCTAATAGTCTTGGCTGTACATTTCTTTTTCAAGCAGAACATTATTATATTTCACTTCTTCCGTGTCAGATTCATGTAATGATTGACAAAGAAACAGGGTGCTTTTCGATTACACTTCCTCATTTTAATCCAAAGCAATTTTTTTATTATGAATGGCAGGCAGGTTTACAATGGATACAGGATTATTTGAATATTGATTTGCTTATTCTTGAAGAAAAGAAGCAAAACCTTAAAGCCATGATGTACATAAATTCTAAGACAGCGGAAATAGCTATGGCATCAATCAGATCATTATGTGAAAAGCAGGCAGAAAAATTGAATGCAAAATATCGAGTTCAATCTTCCTGGCTAATGAGCAATATTTCATTTTACAGAGAAGAAAATACATATGAGCCGGATGGAATTAAAGACAATAATGATTATGAATTTAAAGAAATTAGTAAAATCGAATTGTTTCATATTGTGATTTCTCATAAATCTTTTGTAAACGATCCATCAATTTTAATTAATCTGCTAGAGAATCCTCATGATATGATAATCGAAAACACGGTAAATTGTAAAATTAATTAAAAGGTGGAGTTTGCCAAGAAGGACTCTTCTTTTGCTAAGGAAAAGAACTATGAAAGAACAGAAAAATATTGAATCGCTTTATAAACTCATGATCAGCGGTTCACGAGGCATTAAGGACTCAAAAAAGATTTATGACGAACTGGAGAAAATCTTCGCTGCTCATCCAGATTTTATACTCATTTCTGGAGAGGCGAGGGGAGTTGATTCTATTGCAGAGGAGTGGGCCAAATCTCGCAATCTGCCAATAGAACAGCACAAGCCGGACTGGGCAAAATACGGTCGGGGTGCTGGAATAATCCGCAATAAAGAAATGGTCCTCGCTGCTGATTTTGTACTTATCTTTTGGGACGGGAAATCTAAAGGTACAAAGTCTGTCATTGATTTTTGCGAGAAGCAGGGGAAGCCATATAAGTTATCCCAAGTGGCACTAATGCCACATGAGAACAACTAATTAAAAACAGCTTCTAATCAATCAATTCTGAAACCGGGTTACTGTAGATTACGATGTGTCCGCCTTCTTCAAGGTGGAAAATTATCTTAAGTACTTCGGCTCGGGCAGCGTAGACATCTTCTGCGCGGACTGGGCCCATGAATTCCATGTCTTCCTTGAGCATTGAAGAGGCTCGTAGCGACATATTGTGGAAGATTTTGTCCTGGACTTCCGGGTTTGTGCCTTTAAGAGCCTTTGCAAGGGTTTGTTGATCAAGGTCGCGGAGAACCTTCTGAATGGCTCTGTCGTCCAGCTTTGTGATATCGTCAAAATCGAAAATACACTTGTTCAGGCGGTCTTTGAAAATAGGGCTGTCGCTGCGGAATCTATCAACCGCGTTTGACGCAAAGCCCTTTTCTGTGTTGAATAGGTTTTCCTTTATAATCTGGAAATCATCATCAAAGCACATGCCTGAGCTTTCCACAATGTGGGACACTTCTTTAAGAACGCATTCTTCATGCTTAGCAAAGCTTTTTGAGCATTCAATAATTTTAGTGCGGGTGTCTTGGTCCAGATATTGCAAAAGACCATCAGCTTCAGTGTCATCCAGCTCAAGATATGCAATTGTTTTTGCCAAAGGAACATAATACATCTTGCAAAGATAATCCATCAGCGCTTTTCTAGATGCACGGGTTACATCATCCATAGCATTGGAAACCATAAACTCAGACTTTTTTGCTTCTACAGAAATCTTACTTGTCATAGGCGTTTCCTCCTTCATATTACAGTTACAATATAACCATGTGAGACTATCATCTTGTGATATTCTGATGAAAAAAAAACTGAAAAAATTAAAAACGTGATATAATAGAATTACCATCCTTGGGGGAAACAATGGAATTCGGAAAGTCATCAATTGAGAAAAAGCTTCAGGATTATAAGTTACTCAAAGCCAAATATGAAAGACAGGAAAAAGCTTTAATAGATGATTCAGTTTTCAGAAAAAATCCTCGAATTCTCTAAAAAATATTGAATTTATAAGCATATTCATCCATTTTTCCTTTACATAATGGATTTAATGGTGTATATTATAGTTATAAGGTGGTTGAATAAGGCTATAAACGCAATAAGCCGAACGAGCTGCTCTGGAGGACTAATATGGGATATGCAAAACATCATTATGTAGAACGGGCTTTGATGGAGTTAAATTTCCGTCCGGAAGATGCAGGTATTTCTGACCTTGTGATTGCTTTTGCGGCTTTTGTTGCAAAAAAGCATTCTATGAGTCCTTCTGTTTCTGTTACCGAAGCGCTTTCTGGAGATGATGTTCCAGATGCTGTAAAGGGATTTATTATGGGCGTTGGTTCTAAGTGGGCTGACCTTTCTCTTTCGAGATTTGAAAAGGTTTCGGATGAGGATATCAAAAATTATATCACTGATAAGATTGCTGAAAGAAATGAAAGAGTAGGGTATGCACACGGTGTTCAGAATCAGCCTGATACTCTGAATATTTTGAATGCATGTCTTCTTGATATTAAGGCGACAGACTCTGTTGTTGATTTTGGAACAGGCTTTGCTTCTTTCCCTATTTATGTTGCAAATAATTATAAATATAAAAAGCTGGAAGGAATTGAAATTGATTCTAAGACCAGACTTTATGCCAGTCTGCTTGCTTATCTGTCTGGTTTTGACATTACTATTACACTTGGTGATGTTCTTAAACTTTCGGATGCTGAGAAATACAACAAGATTCATGCTTTTCCGGATTTGAATTCTGAGACAGTAAATCCTTTCCTCGACAAGATATGTGAACTTCTTTCAGATGATGGTTGCGCTGTTGTTTTTCTTGCTCAGGGATTTTTGTTTAATGAGGTTCGCGGTCATAAAGAGGAAAGACAGAAGCTTATTGATGGCGGCTTCCTTGAGGCTGTGATTGAGCTTCCAGTTGGTGTACTGCAGCCTTTTGCTGGGGTGAATACATGTCTCCTTGTTTTGTCTAAGAATAACAAGTCGCTGCGTATGGTTGATGCGAGTGACTTCCATGAGAAGACCCGCCGTGGTGTCAGCTCTCTTACAGCTGAGGCTGCTGAAGAAATTGTTAAGTTCATGAGGCAGGATAGTGATAAATCCAGAACTCTTGATTATGAAGTAATCAAGGCTAATGATTATTGCCTGGGCTCAAGGTTGTATTTCCTTGAAGAAAAGATTTCTTTGCCTGTGGCTGATAATTATGTAAAGCTGAGTGACTTACTTGAAGACAAGTTTATGCGAGGTGCTCAGATAAAGGCTTCTGAGCTGGAGAAGCTTGAAAGCGAAGAGGATACTGGTATCTTTTATGCTTCTGCTAAGGATATTCAGGATAATCAGCTCTCTAAGGAGCTTAAGCATCTTAAGTCTCTGGATGACAATCTAGAAGGGATTGTTCTTAAGGAAGAGGATATTCTGCTGGTAATGGCAATTACTGGTTCCTTAAAAGTTGCCTGTATTGAAAAGCTTGAGGGACGCAAAATCATTCCTGCCAGCAATATTTACATTATCCGTCTGGACAGATCTAAGATTCTACCAACCTACTTTAAGATGCTGTTGGAGACAGAGCAGGCTATGAAGAACTTTGATGCCTTTTCTTCGGGTACGGGCATTCGTTCTATAAGTGTGGAATATCTGAACAAGCTTCAGATTCCTCTGCCACCGCTTGAGGTGCAGAATAAAATGGTTACAAAATATAAACAGATAGAGGATGAGAGCGGGCAGCTGAAAGAACGGCTCGCGGCTCTGGCCAAGGAAAAGGGTGAAATAATAACCTCGCTCTTTTAGTTTGAAAAAATAAAAAAAAGAAGTCGATTTTTCTCTCAATAGTTTTTGCGTTGCCATACGGCAAGGCTAGGGGAGTCGTCGTCTCTTCACTAAATCGCAATAGCCCGAAAGGCTCACAGGAGGATGGTATGAAAATGAAAGATGTATTTAGAGATAATTTTTCAGAATTACAGGAATTCGATCTTCAGGATGTGGTCTCAGAAAACGTAAAGCGCTGCGTGGCTCAATCCGGCTACACGGCAGAAGAAATCAGCTATCGCGCCAATCTCTCAGTGGCAACAATCAATCGCCTCAAGGCCGGTCAGAATCTTTCTATCCACGGTATCTGTGCCCTGGCCGAAGCATTGGGTAAGGACTGGAGAGTATTCTTTGCATAGGGGGAAATTTATGATTAAGTTTTTGATTGGTGTTTTTGTGCTGGTATTTGTTGTACCGTCTGTGATTTTTTCAATCTGGGCACATTTTGAAGAAAAGAAAGCTGCAAAAAATCGAAAGCCTCCGCGTCCTCTGACTCATGCCCAGATGATGGCTTTACTGGAACCGGATGGTATACCTGCAACAGCAGCAGAAGAAGAGCCCGCAGCAGCCCAGCCAGCTTCAAGGCCGGCTGAACCTCCCGAAGAACAGCCTGTGATCATACAGAATGCCCCTCACGAGGTTCAAACAATCGTTATGAAAAGAGAGATTTATTACTAAGGGGGAGTTTTTATGACACAAGAAAAATATAATAGATTAATACAGGCAGCTGTGCCCTCGAAGGATGTGCGCGAGTATTGCGAGAAAATTGGCCGGACCTTTGCTCCCTATGAACTGGCAACTTTGATTTGTCAGAATACATTATTGGGCTATTCTCAGAAGGATGCTTTACTTGCAGAATTAGTTCCGGAGTTGAGGGCAGAACCTGATTCAAAAGCAAAGACCATCAGAGGAGTATATAAAAATCATTATTCAAATTCTGAAGTTGCAGACGAGATAGAAGCGTATATTGATATGGAAAATAAGATGAAAGATTATCTTTTGAATGATTTTCCGGGATATGTTTATGAGCTTGAGTACGAGGAAACAGGTTCGTATCGGGATTTCTATAATTGCGGTGTATTTTCTTCTATTAATAAGGTCTATGAAACAATGGAAAAAGAAATCCAGGACTTCAAGGAACTCAATGCTGAAATCCTTTCCTTCAGATTAAGAAAATATAAGCTCGATGATAGAGAGAATTATGTATATGGAAAGTTTGTGCCAGAGAAGGACAATCCAGATAAGTTTGAGCTTAATTATCTTGATTCTTCATTTATGGGACATGAGTACTGCTTCAATCATCGTGACGGCTTTGATAATCTTCTGGTTTTGATTCCGCATCCTTTCCGCAATGGAGATATAATCCGCAGAATCGATGATGGTTTGATGGGCGTTGTTTGCAATATCCAAAATGACGAGGTTTTCTTTGAATCCCTTCAGGTCCGCGAAAAGCGGGGAGGGGACATCACAGATGTTGGAATCCCTGCTGATTATCTGGAGGATGAGACCTTTACTTATGAACATCTTGCCTTCTTTCCAACCTTGTGTGAGAAGGTAGATATTGCTTCCTGCAAAGATAGCGATCCTAAAATTCCTCTGCTAGAAGCTTGTGCAACGGTTATGAAAGGAAACGGTTCTTTCGAATATCTTTTCCACGAATGGAACAAGTATATAGATGAAAGAAGAATGGAATATCATAGACATCATTACTAATTCTTTCTATTTACCAGGAGGCTGCCCATGGAAAATGTAAAGGTAATTTGTAAGACAGATGCCGAGATACTTTTAGAGTTTGTTCAGCTAAAAGATTCTGGATTTCTTTTTAAATATGAAAAGACTGAAAATGGTCTTACTCAGAAATATGTAAATTGTAATGGAAGTGTTTATGGGCCCTTTGATTCTGTGTATTTACAATCGTCTCATACAGAAGAAGGAGAATGGACTGCGTATAAAGGGGATTTTAAGCTGGAATTTAAGGAGAATGGAAAAGAGTGTAGATCAGAAAAGATAGAAAAAAAAGATGGTAGAAACGAAGGTGGAAATGAGGTTCTTTCTCAGGATGAAATAGATCAGCTTCTTACTGCAATTGCAGAAGGAGAGGCTAATGCCCCAGAAGAAGAATATTATGAGAAAACACATGTGTTAAGATTGAACCGAAAGCATCAGGAATTTTTTGTTACAGATAAAAAGAAATATGGGCCTTATTACGCTATAGAAAATGCACAGTATAAAAATGAAGAAAACTTTCAGTTTATATGTCACAAAAGAAAGGACTTTAAAAATTGGTATTATAATTTTAATGGCAAAGAAATAGGGTCTTTTCAGGGAAGCCATTTGAACTGCTATTATGATGCACAAAACCGGGCTATAGTAGATAATCTTGGGAATTATAATTTCATTTTGGTAGATGGTGAAAAGGTAAAATGCTTTAGTGGAAAATATCATTATTGTAGGATTAGCGAAGGAAATGGACATACAATTATAATTGGAGAAGATTCTGACAATCAGATACATTTTAAGCGTGATGGTGTATTGCAGAATTTTACAGTACGTTTAATACATGATTTAGATAATGGTGATGTTGTCTATTGCAAAAATCAGAATGATACTGAAATCTGGTTTTATAATGATAAGCAGATTTCAATTCCAGTAAACGGAAATGATTCCACAATTTATGAAACACTCATCTCTTATAAAAGGAAGAACATTCCTTATTTCCAGCTTAAAAATTCAGAATACAACGGCATGTTGATTGATGAATTCGACATAGGATTCGTATTTCTGGATAATCACACTATCTGCTTCCTGCCCTGGGATATATTAACTTTTCATCGCGTAATAGAAGAATCTATACCGAATGAAAGCTATACCAGATACAGGGAAGGTAATTATCTTTCCCTCTACAACACAAATCGCCTTGCCGGCAGAGATTAATTCAGGAGGCACATTTATGACAAAGAGAGCAGAAAAAACAATATTAGCAGTTTTTGGTTATTGCGTAAAAGCTGCTCTGCTTGCCAGCAAGGAAGGCGTTCTTGCTTTGGAGGATCTCTGCCATTCGAGGGGGATTAATGAATCTGGAGAGATTCTCTTTAGCCGAAAAACAGATATATTCTTAGCTACGATGCTCAGGATTATTGTAGATGGCTGTTACACTCTGGAAGCGAATCAGAGTTGTTTAAACAAGCTCAGCAAATACAGTAGCAAAAAAAACAAGCTGCTGTTGAAAGTTTCTTCAGTATGTATGGACGGTATCGCTAACGGCAAAGATATAAAAGATACTATTGTGGGCATCTCTCCTCATATTGGAGTTGATAAACAAAGACCATTCTGGGATTTGTATTATGAATTAAAAGCACAGGATGAAAAAGACTTTGAATATAAACTTACTGAAGAGCAGAAGAAAAGAATTATCGAAACAAATGTTTTTTTCAGAATGAAGGAAGATGAATGTAATAGTCTTTTGAAGCAGAAAAATGAAAAACTTAGCGAACTCCATTCTCGGGTTCCGGAATTTAAAGAGCAGAAAGCTTGGGTAGGGCTTGTGTATAAGCCAAAAGGCCGCGATTATGACGAAGTAATGTATTCATGTTCAATTCCAGAAACCGATTCATATCGAGCCAAATGTTCAAGGGAAATCCACTTTATTGGTGAAATCCCGGTCTGCGCCTCAATGAATGAATTCTGGTATAGTTATCATAATTGTTCACGCAATATAAAGAAGTTCATGACTCTTACAGAAGATATCCCGAAAAATATTGAAAAATATTTGAGCATCAAGAGTACAATAAAACTGATGGATGAGGAGGTGTAAGTCTCGACTCTATCAAATTTTTTTTACCAAATTCTTGACTTTTGCAAATTAAAGCACTACAGTTAAAGTGTTCGAAAGAACAGATGTCCCCTCACATCGCATGTCGTTCTGACGTGTTTTTTTTATCAATACCATTTTTATTTATTCGCGTTTTTTTACATGGGAGTACTATGTCTATATCCTGTTGTGAGAACGTAAAATTTTAATTGTTCTGCTTTTTGCAGAAAAGGAGTATTTAAATGGGAAAGAAGAATGATACTGCATTCGGATTCCAGACACGGAACATGCCAGAATCGATTGACTTATGCATGATGTTATTTTGTTATCTGTATTCTAGAAAGAATGCATTTGAAAAGGCTAAAGCGGCCTTACCTTTTAAGAAATACATTGAATTCTTTAGAACGCTTAGCCGGCTCGGTCTGTTCAAAGATACAAGAATCACGGCTGATAAAAAATATCAGCTTTTGATTACAGCACTCCTGAATGGAGAGACTGCTGAAAGCTTTAAGGATGAACCTTATTTCTTTCGAGATTTTGAGAATGAGGTGAAGATACATAATCAGGATTCAAAAAAACAGATAAAAGCATTATTACCATTGAGTTGCTTTATGCTTTTGGTCGGTTTGGTATATATCTTTGTTTTTATGGAGTCTTGGGTTTTTACTAAATCAATATCTTTTAGAGAAATTATACTTGAGGGGCTTCCTGCTCTTATAATACCAGTTCTTGGTGGTTACTTCCTTGATAAGTGTATGATTTCTTTGAAGGTTTATTCAAGAAAAGAGATGAATCCTGTACTTAGGAGTTGGTATCATGATATAGATCTTGAGTATTGTTTTTCGATTCTGAATTCAGAAATGAATAGAATCTACAATGAGATTAATGAGAGTAAAGCCAGAACGACAGCCCTCGAAGAGATTGTGACTACAGTTAATGGCTTAAGTGAAAAAGCATCAGCTGCTATAGAGGAGCTTGCAAATAATATTGGATTAATTGTAAAACCTAATGATGATTCTGACTATTTGGATGGGATGTTATCTGGTGGAGCTCCTATAACAATAACTCCAAAAGGGATCAGATGTTCAAGCACAATTAATACGTTTGTGAAATGGATTATTGAAGAAAACTATGATGAACCTGGAAGGGTAGACTGGATAGTAGAAAATGTTAAGGATAAAAATTGGGAAAAAATAAATCGCGAGACACTGATGCAATATTTCCGCAATAACCGCGAAATCTATAGAGTGAATAAAAATCTTAAAAAAATCCGATAAAATCCGGACAAACTAGACAAAATCGGGATATCTTTCTCGCTCAGATTCTATTATTTTTGTGGGCAGATCCTTTTGGGGCTGCCCATTTTTATTTGTCAGGAGGATAAAATGACAATAACAGAAAAAAAATTAAAACCAGTCTCATTCAGATTGCCAGACGAAATTGTCAAAGAGATGAAGAGACGTGCTGATTACCTTCATTGCACAAAAACAGATTATGTGCGGAATCTGATTCTGAGGGATGGTGCATCAGAAGAGTCGGAAGAATCTTTAATAACTTTCCATCTTCAGAATTTCAACAAAAAATTAGACCATCAGAATCTCTTGCTGAATGAGTATGGCAATTTATTCCTGGAATTTATCAGACTTTATTTTAGAGGAAGAACAATTTCGAATGATCCGAATGCTAAGGAGAAAGCAGATCATAACATGGAATTGTTTCTCCGGAAGCATATTGTTGATCTTGCTAATGGAAAGAAAGTCTTTCTGAAGAATATCTACGCAGAACTTTTGGATGAAGATGATTTCCCAGAAAGAGTGAAACTCAGAACTAAAGTGCGGGAAAAATTGCTTAAAGAACCTAAACAGAATCAGCCAAATGCTGTAAAGGAGGCTACAAATGAAAAATAAGACTGAAAATGATGAATTTCTTTCTGACCTGAACAAAGCTTTGTTCAGGTCGAAGAAGCGACCAAAAGATAACTCTGGAAAAGAACTCGAAAAATTGTTAAAGGAAATAGAGCTGCTTACACGGCCTCTTCCTGCCAAAAAAAAGAAGAAAAAGAAGAAGACGGAAAGTGGGGGTGGAAGAAGCAATTATTCCTGGACAACAAGCCGGAAACAGCTTTGCATAATAAAATGTAATTATGAGAAAGATTCTATGAAGAAGCATAAAGCATTCCTTAAATTCTATATGCCTCAGAAAAAACAAAGAGACAGTAGAGAATAAGCCTGTGCTTTTCAATGCTACAGAGGATATCGTTTCTGCAAAAACACTTTCCGATTACGAATTAAAAATAATGGACAAGATGTTTTTTAGATTTGTAATATCTCCCAAACGTCAGGATGTTCCGTTAAAGTTACTGGTTCGGCTTTTTATAAAAACTGTTGAAAAAATGACTGGCTATGAACTCTATTGGTTTGCAGCTGAGCATAATGATACTCTTCAGAAACATTGTCATCTGCTCATAAATGGAAAAGATAAGAATGGAAAAGAGGTCCATTTTGACAAGTCATTTTTTAAATCTGAATTCCGTGTTATATTGCAAGATCTTTGCACCGAAATGCTGGGAATGCGTACTGATTATGAGATTCAGCAGGATAAGGAAGATCGTTTGCGTGCTAAGAGGTGGATTAAACTGGATAATGACATTAAGGATTATGCCAGACCTGTATTAACTAGTGACAAAGATTTTCCAACATCAGTTATCGCAAAAAATTACAAAATGCATGCCAGACTTAAGTTTTTCGAAAAGTATGGCCTTGCAAAGCAGATTGATAATAACGATTTTCATGGGATTTTCCTTTTAAGTAATAATTGGGAAATGAAATTGCGACATAGTTTGAGCTATTACTGTTTCGAACAGATGAAAAATGACTTCTTTCTCAGGGAAAATCGTGAATTACAGTATTATTACAAGGATATAGGGGCTATAGAGGGTACTATAATTCAGGTAATTCATCAGGATTTTGAATATGAGCATGACAATGCTTTAATTATTGAAGATAATCATCAGAAATTATGGTATGTACCTCTTAAGAAAGAGCCTCCAGAGGGAATGAAAGCTGGTCAGTCTGTTTTTTATAATGTAGGTGAAGCCTCAAGACCTTCTATTCATTCTCAGGTACCATCAAGGACTCCCAAAAAGCCTGACACTGATATTTCTCGTTAAATGATATAAACATTGTTTATACAAAATGCTTTGTACACACAAAAGTAATTATATAATTACTTTTGTGTGTACAAAGCAGGGGAGTTGTGGTATTTTTATTGTAGGGTAGAAAAATGGATGCTAAGACTTTCTGGGATAAAATAAAACTGGCAATTTCTGAACAAGGAAAAACCTTTGTCTGGCTTTGTGATCAGGCTGGAGTTTCTGTTCAGATTATGAAAAATCGTATCTATAAAGAAAGAATTCCTGATGTTGAGGATACCCTTAAGCTTTTGTCGGTGCTTGGAACAACTGTTGAGGCCTTCTTTTATGGTGATAATCAGGATAATAAGGATTTTAATAATACATTTGCCTCAAAAGCAGCTGAAGATGGCCTTTTTGAGGGCAAAAACTATGGTGATTCTATGATTCCGACTCTTTATGATGGTGATACAGTATTTTATGATGATCAAGGATACCAGGAAGATGGCCTTTATGTAATTCAACTGGAAGGAAAAAGCCTTGTAAGGCGCATTCAGAATGACCTTGGGGGTGTAAAAATCCTGTCTGATAATCCTTCTTATGAGACTTTGTCTGTAAAAAAAGGTGCTACAGAGCTTAAAATCATAGGCAAAATTCATCATGCAATACATCATGTGTATTTTTAGCCAATAAAGTTCCCACGTAAAATATGACTTTTTAACGAAAAGCTGTAAAATCTCCCACGTAAAATATGACTTTTTTATCCGGTTTTTATCCCGAATATACAGTTTTTGTCCGGAATTTGTTTCTGTATAGTGTTTTCAGTATTGAATAATCAATTGATTACTTTGTATAAAATAGAGGCTGATTCTAGTTTGTCGGCTACAGGATTAGATTTTGAAGCAGGGGTTTGTATGACATTTTTTTTCTGCTGAAATAATTCTGAAAATATGCTATATTTATGCGGCAGGGTAATTTATCAGCCTTAAAGTAGTGTAGAAAAGTTGTTATGCTGTCTACTAAAATATACTATATGTAAATAAAAAGGGAGGTTTTTCTATGAAAACAGCAATAGTTTATGCCAGCGTACACCATAAGAACACCGAAAAGCTTGTGAAAGCAATAGCAGAAAAGCATCCCGAAGTCGAGCTGATAGACGCTACAAAAACAATCCTTAAAGACCTGGCATCTTATGATCTGCTAGGATTTGCATCCGGAATCTTCTACAGCAAGTTTCACAAGGCCTTGTTGAGCTTTATTACAGATAATCTTCCAGCTCATAAGAAAACCTTCGTAATCTATACCTGCGGTTCTGATCGTTCAGCAGCTTATCTTAAGGAAATCAAAGACCTGATTCAGTCTAAAGATTCTACACTTGTAGCTACATACTCATGTCTGGCCTATGACACTTTTGGCCCATTCAAGCTGATTGGCGGATTAAACAAAGGCCGCCCGAATGAAGATGATATCCAGAAGGCAGTAGACTTCTTTGAGCGTATTAGTAAATAAAACACTATATATAGTGTGCAAGAAATAAAAACACACCATATATAGTGTCTATAATAGAGATTCTGTCTACCAATCTATTATTCTACCATTCTACATCTGCTAAATAACGTTTTAACAAGAATGCACAGAAATATGGGAAGGTATGAATATTGTTTTCAAATCCAATATTTCCATGGATCAATTTAATTCCAGTCGTAATATCAGGATATGAATCGCTCTTAATAAGCGTTGCGAGAGATTTAGCACGTCCATTTGTAGATTTTACTTCTACAGGTACCAGAGACTTTTTAGTTCGAACAAAGAAATCCTGTTCAAGGGTCGAATTGTCTTTTTTATAATAGAACAGTTCATATCCTTGCTTACAGAGAGCTTCTGCAATTACATTTTCGTATAAAGCTCCTTTATAAACATTCATATTCTTATTGGCACGAAGATCTTCCTGGGCCTCTTCATCAAGATTAGCAACTAAAAGGCCTGTATCACGGAAATAAACCTTATATTTATCATCCTCATAGTTGCCTTTTAGTGGTAAATCTGGAGTATGCAGACAATAACAGAGATTTACCATACCTGCATCAACCAGCCATTCTATACAGCCCCAATAATCTTTGAATTTTGCTCCACTCGCAACCTTTGAAATCTGGAATTTCTTATTCTCTTTTGCCAGCTGCACAGGAATATGATTGAATACATTCAAAACACGGGTCTTATCAATACCTTCCACGTATTTCTTGATATCTTCCTTATAATCTTCTATAAGTTCCTGTTGCAATTCAAGGCAGCCTTCAAAGGTTCCTTTTTCAATATAATTCAAAACAACCTTAGGCATACCACCTAAAATGCAGTAATCAAGAAAAAGATCGTTAAAAACATTAAAAGTAGTCTGATTAAAGGCTTCTCCAGACTTCATATGAGAAAGAAGTTCTTCTACAACATCATTTTCATAGCCTTTTGCCCACAAAAACTCCTCAAAATCCAGGGACTGCATAGAATATTCTGATTTGTAGCCTACACTATTGCTCTGAATCTTCTTATAGTTGATTCCAAGCATAGAACCGCTGCAGATAACATCAAATCTTCCATCTATACAAAAGGATTTTAAACTTGTTGCAATCTCCGGAAAGTCCTGAATTTCATCAAAAAGAATGAGAGTCTTACCTTCTACAAACTTTTTGGATGGATCAATCCTGGAAATATTTTTGATTATAGAGGCAGCATCGAAGCCGTTTTCGCAGATGGTCATAAACTTTGTTTCAAGCGCAAAATTAATACTTACAAAGTTTTCATAAGTTTCTGCGAAATGCTCTATAGATTTTGTCTTTCCTATCTGACGAGCCCCTTTTACTATAAGAGGCTTTTTATCTTCAGACTCTTTCCATGAGATTAAAAAACTGTCTATCTTTCTTTTTAAGTACATACTTATATTATAGCACACTTTTCCTAAAACATGAGCGAATTTTTGCAAAATATCACTATTTTATGAGCGAATTATTCCCCACTAAACACTATTTTATGAGGGAATAATACCCAACCTGTCGCTGTTTTATGAGGAAATCACACTGCCCTCCTTTTCAGCTTCTTTTCTTCTATAATATTCTCATCAAAGTTTTCCTGGTAGTCATTCCAATATTTACAGCGGATTATTGGATAGCTGCCTATGTTTTTTTTGTTCAGATATTCCACAACGCGCTTTAAGCCTTCCGGAAAGCTTTTTGCTACCAGAATTGCCTCATCCGGCATCTTATCGTTATCCAGATAATAACCGTCGCAGTTACATCAAAAGCTGATATATATCAATTACCGATGCCGTTTCTTTCTTTGCTTCGATGATAGATTTTGTTTCCTGATCATCCACGAATATATCAACCCTTGGACATTCCTTTTTGAGGATCTGCTTGAAAACAGGATATTCACGAACTGCAATTTCTCCGGCCGGATTCAGTGTAAAACCACGCTCAATGTCATAACCATTCTGAATGAGTTTCGCCAGCTTCTTCTTTTTTTCTATTTCTGAGATTTTGATTGGTTTGATGATGGACTTTTTAGTAGGAACAACGGTTTTTCTTAACCATTTGTAGATATCTGTTAAGTGTTCATCCCCTACTCTGAATCCGTTTTTTGTTGTTCTTGTGGCCGGCAAAAACTCTCTACTATCAGACACGATATCAACCTGAATCAGAACCGAATTGTACATTGGATGGTTCTTCTTACCATATATCTCTTCAAACTTGTTATATTCCATAACACGGCCGTTAATTCTGATTTCAGCACCAGAAGAAGTGATATTTCCCTTATAATACCTTGATGATGTCTGATTATTAAAAGGTATTCTATCCGGAAGTGTGGCTATCTGGCCATAAGTACATTTCAGATGCAGTTTTTTATTTTCAGTTTCATCTTTTTTTGACCACAAAGGAGTTACTGCAGTGACCGTATGTTCCTCTGTTTTTCCATTAAAATAACGCAGAACAAGGTTCATTTCTACTTTATTATCTTCAAGCAATGAGGCATATGTAAAACCCAAATCTTCATAAATTCTGTCTGCAACAGAATGAAAATCAAATCTTAAAGAAGTACGAACAGCATTTTCTGCCGGAATCAGGTTCTCAAAAAGCTTAAAGTTACAGCGGACAATCAGTAAAGTACTACCCCACTCATGTCCCTGCCAGTTGGAATCAGGCTCCATTGTATAGCTCTGCTTTCCCATAACATAGGGTGCCTTAATGTGCATAATCTCATGATTGGCTTTATTTGCAGGTGAACGATTGTAAATCTCCCAGGCATCATTTTCTTTATTTGCTGCAGACAAAGCCTGAATCAAACCAAAACCGTGCTCGTTTAATACAGTGTCAGAACCGGCCTTTCCCAGTGTCAGAGCCTCCCCTGCATCCTTGATTCCAAGTCCAGAATCTTCAATTGAGATGATAATTGCCTGATCAACATCATTTGTCTCTTCCAGAGTAATCTGAACCTTTTTGAGCTCTGTATTATTCCCAAGGATGTTCGAAATTGCATTGTCTACAAGCTCATTAATACTCTGCTCTGCGTTCTCGTAGTTACCGCCGAGCTCCTTCCAGATGTCATTTGAATCCGGCTGTGTGTTCAAATAATTTTTATTTTCCATAACTTCCTCCCTTTCTAAAAATGGGTAAATATGATATAATTTATACAAGAAGTGTGGGTAAATACACATCTTTACTTTAAATATATGTATATATACCCTCTTTGTCAAGAAAAATATGGGTATTTCCCTATATTTTTAAGGATTTCTTATGGAAAAAGACATGTTCTGGAAGAATGTTACGATATTATTGAAAAATAAAAAGATTTCTCAGGAGAAAATGTGCGAAGATCTCGGCATGAGTATCTACACCCTTCGCAGCTCCATTTCCAAGCAGGTCTTACCAAGAGTCGATGTTGCAAAAACCATCGCAGATTATCTGGACACCTCCGTCGATTTCCTCCTCACCGGCAAAGAATCAAACGAATACAAAGAACGCCTCGAAACCCTGAAAATAAAGATTGAGAATATCATTCAGGAAGAAGGAAAGTAATAAACATAATATCCGAGCCCCCTCACTTCAAACCCTATCATAAAATGATAGACTTTTAAAAAATCAGTGCTATACTTATGGTATGAGTAAGAAACTATCTGAAGATGAGAAAGAAAGACGTAAAATCGAACGTCAGTTACGAAGTGATGAAAAAGCAGTTCAGAATGAAATAAAGCCTCCTGTAGATAAATACGGTGCAAAAATACTCCGCATTCTACGAGAAGAAGCACCGGCCCATCCGGAAATCAAATATAATTCAACCTACTTTGAAGAGCGTTTTAATGTTGCAAACATCACGATTATGCGCGCAACTTCAAAGCTAAGAAAGAATCACCTGATTAAAGATAAACAGGTTCATGGAAGCTATGTAATTGACGAAAAATTCGAAGATTTTTATACACAGCATTATTCAGAAGAAATTCAGAAGAACCTGAATCTTATTGCAAGTCTGGGCGGAGTTTTGCAGCAATTTAAGAACACTCCCCTTTTTGAAAATGTTGCCGATTTGATTTATCTGCTTCAGCCGGAAATTGCAAAGAATGATGATGTTTTTTCTTCTGGACGTGTAATTGTTTCTCCTCAAATGGAATATTCTATCGACCAGCGAAACTGGGATAGAGTTTATGAAGCCATTCAGAAAAATCATAAGCTCAGATTCAGATATACCAAGCCTTACACAAATAATGAAGCAAGACGTACTGTATGGCCTTATCAGTTGATTCTGGATAATGGTACAGTTTATCTTTTTGCTTACAGTGAATACGCAGACCTCGTGCTTTTATATGATTTGAATTACATGACCGAGGTTGTTGTTATGAATGAAGAGTTCAAGTTGCCTAAAGACTTTGATATAAACAATTACAGTGGCGGCGGAAGGCTTGGTGCATTTAAGGGCGAAAAAATCGAAAAGTTCAAAATTCGTTTTACAGGATATGCAAAGGATTGGATAAAGGAACACAAATGGGCCGATGATCAAACCTTCAAAGAAGAGGAAGATGCTACAATCGTATCATTTCAGTCCAGCCAGTTTGAAAGAGTTCTTGAGTTGCTTTTAAGCTGGGGGCGTCAGGCAGAACCTCTTGCCCCTGCCCGTCTCGTAAAGCGCTGGAAAGATGAAGTTCTAGCAATGGCAGAGCTGGTGAAAAAATCCTGAAGAAAAAACTCTAACCGCAGTATACTCTCCAGGCAGCAAGCTTCAAGGCTTCTTTATCAATCTGGTCTTCAGAAGTGTATTCGCTGATTCTTTGGATAATTGTATACGCAATTTTTACGGGAATCTGTGCCGAAAGAGGATGCGAATTATAATAACGGATCTCTTCAGGAGAAATTGTTTCTTCATATGTCTCTACGCGAGGATGAAGATCTCCAATCAGAGAATCCACACCTCGTTTGGCTGCGAGGCGCTTCAACTTTAATTCTTTATTCAGGCTCTTATACTGTTCGATTAATATCGGACTGATTCCACTACTGCCAGCCCCTACTCCACTTACCGCACCGACACTCATTCTAATCCTCCAGAACTGTATATGCTGCAGTGTAAGTTAGACAGGCTGTGATCATTGTACTAAGAGTTGTAGGAATTACTGCTGTAATACTTACAAGATTTAAGGCTTCAATGATAGATAGTTTATGAACAAAGATTCCAGTGAGGCTGCCACCAACCAGAACTACAATGTACATATATGTAATTGCGTTTAAGTTTCCCTTCAGAAATAATGAGCTTCTTTCCAGGTTACTGTAGTAAATTTGATCTTCGGGTTTACGCTCTTTCTCCTTTTCTGCTTTACATATTTCCTTAACTCTTTTTCGAATAAAAATATTTGAAAGTACCAGAAGTGTTATAGAAATAATGATGGCAATAATAAAAAAGTAACCTTCTCCAGATATTTTCTCCAAGTTGATTTTGCTTTTATAATTAAGGATTATACTCATATAAGAAATTTGCAGACTCATATTAATCAGAGTCAGAAATAATAAATATCGAGGCAGAGCTTGTATCTTCTCTTTAGATTTTCTGATTGTATGAAACAAGAGCATAGATAAAGCCCAGGAAAGCAGATACAAAATATTTACCAACATTTCAGGGATGGGAATGAATAGTAAGCCCATAGCCAGTACTATAGCTATGGGCAGTATGTTTTGAACAATCTTCTTCAGCATATAAAACCTCCAGCTTTTTCAGAGTTTTCAATGCTGGTAATTGTATCTGAAAAGAATATCATTTAGTGATAGGGTTTGAAAAAAGTTTTACTTAAAGAGTAGGTTGATTTCATGCCAAATATCCCGTAAGCCAGAGTATTCCCTGAAGCTGCTTTGCTTTTTTGATTGATTGATTTTCATTGGACTGAATTACAAAAGTCGGGATTTTAATTCCATCATCTTCTTCTGAACGGTAAATTACATCAAATTTCCAGAAGTCTTTTCCAAAAGCTTTTACAGCTCTTACCTCATCAACAGTAGTGATGAATTCAGCTTCATCAGGGGCATGGCCTCTTTGAAGGAAGGCGCAAAGTTGTTCTGTTGAGAACTCAATTGGCTTTACATTTCCGTTTTCATCATATTCGGGCTCTTCTCCAAACTTTGCCTTAAAATCGATAGCCTTTTGGCCTTCAAAAGTAAAGCCCTTTGATTCTGGTTCATGTGCAGAATATGCCAAGGCCCCAATGATAAAGTCGTAGTTCTTGCCGATTTCATATTTATCTTTATTGATTGCGAAACCTGTATCAAAGAATGTGAGCCATCTTCCATCAACAAGTTCTGCTGTTATCCATCCTTCAAGTCCGTTTTCCCATTCCTGGATTTTAGAGATTTTAAGAGTAATTCGATTTCCTCCCTTTATAACTGGAAATCCTGAAACAAGTGAATTACTTTTTTTATTATTATCTGCTGCAATTACATTTCGAATGACAATTGCAGATTCTCTATCACCCTTATCATATTCAAGTATAGCTACAGGACCGTGAAGTTTCTCCTCTAGAGTATAATCACATGTAGTATGACCATAAAGAGAGCCCTTCTCTATGCTTTCTGAAAGCAGAGGTATAATGTCATTTTCTGGATTATCTAAAATACAATTCCAATGATTTCCGTGATACTGATAATTATCTTCCTCTTCTACAGCTTTAGCATCTTCTTCTATTAATTTCTGAATCCTTTCATCTGTAAAATATTCTTCCGGAATAATTATTGCATTGTTTTCATCTAGAATCTGAGTTTTTAGAAAATCTCGCTCTAATATAAGGATTGTTCTTGCAAGTTTATAATCTTTATAATTACAAAGTGAATTAATTTTTATGATGATATAACCTTCTTTGTTGATTACTTGAACACCTTTGGCTGATTCGCCCTTTATATAAAAACAAGCGACCTCTCGTTCACCTTCCGAAGGTTCAAGTTCATAAAATTCAACAGGATACTCGATAGAGTCTGAATCACAATTAAAAATCATCTCAAGCGTTTCTTGCATTCCAATAAAATCAACGCAATATTCAGTTTTCAAATAAAAACATCTGCTCATAGCATTTCCTCCGTGATAAGATAATTATATCTGAGATATAGAAGAAATCATTAAAGCGGTACTTGAAAAAAAGACCTTCTCCAGTTGTTAGCTGAAGAAGGTCACAAGGCACAGTTCTTCTATTATCTCACAATAATTGCTGCATGTGCCTTTTGTTATCAAGATGCAAATTAGCTTCCATAGATTTCAAGTCTATTGCTTTAATTGCTGTACGCATCTTTATACAAGGTGCATCAGGGTTACCCCTAAGGTACAATTCCTTTTTCAAAATTGCTGCATGCACCTTTATTTTTTTTTAAGCTACTAATTTATCAAACTCGGCATATGGTTCAAGTATCTGAAGCATGAACTCGTACGGAGTTACAACCTTGAGGTCTCCACTCACTACATCTGCAAAGATGTTTGCTGATGCACCGCTTACAAGCTTTACGCCCTTCTCGTTCATTGTAACAGGAAGGTGTGTATCACGGGCTTCTACGTTCCAAAATACAATTTCTGGGAGTTCATACCCTGCGGCTTCAAACTCCTTTTTGTAGAATTCGAAGGTTGAGACATTGGTCGGGCAGTACGAACGGTCAAGAGACGCTTCGCTTAAACTCTTGACTCGTTCGTTTGCAGCGGTGTCTGAAATTGTCATCGCTGCATCAAATTCCATATCAGAAATAATCAAAACTCGTTCAATCATTTCTTCTTTTGGAACATTACCGCTCTTTGCTACATCAAGGATAAGGCGGTAAACCTTACCGATATCAGTGTTAGAACAGTCATTAAACTTTGAAATGAAGTTTAACTTCTTCTCCAAAGTGTCTGCGTTCTCTGGAACCTGAACAAGTCTTGGCTCTGAGCTGAAGGTGATAAAGCTGTTCTTATATGCACCATCAAGCTGTTCTGCAAAAAGCAATGCCAAAGATGTAGCAATATTGATTGCAGCAAAATCTCCAAAACCATACATAGAACCAGAACCGTCGCGAACAACAATGGTCTTAGAATCAAAGCTTCCACGGTCCAAAGCCTTCCAGCTTGCTTCCAAAGGAAGTGCTTTTTCGTCCGGAAGACATCTAGCACCAGACCATCCATCCATAAATGGAGCAACAATCTGATATGGATACAGGGTCTTAGTATTAAGCTTTACCCTTTCCTCTTCAGGAATCTCTTCACCACGAGCAAGCTTTTCTGCCTGTTCGACTACCTTGTTCAAGAAGCTCTTATAGCGTTCCTCATCGTTTCGCATAAAGGCCTTCTTGTAACGGAGCATTGCCTGGCTTGGCTGCTTAGAATAATCAAAGGTATAATCCTTACGACGAAGGTTATCTTCAAGAATCTTGATTTCCTTACGAAGTGCAGAACACAACTTACGATATTCAACAGCCTTCATGCCAAGAGCTGCCATTATGATTTTTGCTCTGGCAACACTTTCCTTAGAAGAAGTGTTGATAGAAGGAAGCCACTTTCCAAGCAAGCTTACTTCTTTACCCTTATCCATTGCTTCCTTATCTTTTTCAATCTGACTTTTAATCAGAGCGATTGCATCATCCTTTACCGGTGTATCAAGCAGAACAAGAAGGTCATCCCAACGACCGTATTCGGGAACAGCGTAAACAATCTGCTTGGCCATTTCAGGATAGAACTTAGCAAGCTCCTTCAAAAGCACGCGGAAGCTGTTGCGTTCACCAAGACCACCGCGGATGTTACGCATATAAAAAAGAATCTTAATTGCAACTACAGGATTTTCTGCATAAGCCTTTGCAAAAAGCTTGTCCAAATCTGTGTAAGGCTGCTGGCAGCCGGTGTTCAATAGCAAACCGTTAAAAAAATTGCGTGAGCAATTTTTAGGTTTACCACATCCATTTCTTCTCATACCACCGCACAAAGAAAAGAAATCCAGACAAGCAGAACCTGTAGACTTATAAGCCAAATCACCATTCTCGGTACGAGCCACGTTCAACTGCATTTTCATTGCCTGTAATGCGTTCATTTTATTTCTCCTTGAGGCAACGCCTCTTTTATCATTCAAAAAAATGGCAGTTCTGAGACAGGGCTAATGGATAGCTATCTGCAGATACAAGATACAAAATCGGCGAGAGTCGAACTCGCGTACCCAGATTACAAATCTAGTGCTTTAACCTCTAAGCTACTGTTAAAGTTGCTGTATGTATCTAACTGCCAAAACAAGGCACTAAGTAACCCTTTCGGGCCATTGCTCTACCAATTGAGCTACTCCCGCATGAAGAGCGGGAGATGGGAATCGAACCCACGACACATGGTACTATTGCTGTACGTGCCTTTTAGCTGCCTGTAGGATTTGAACCCACAACCTGCTGATTACAAATCAGCTGCACTACCGTTGTGCTAAGACAGCAAACAACAAGACGCGAACTGCCTTAGCCTGGCAGTCTTAGGCATGTTGTAATTATTCCAATCTCAAAACTGTTGCTGCACGCGTCTTCCGAATTACAAACCAAGAAAGTCAATTGCCTCCAGTTACACAAATAACTGCTTTTGTGCAAGCTAACTTTTGGTAGGTTTGCAATTCATACCTTAAACATAACAACAAAAATCACATTTGTAATTAAAGTTGTAATTTATAAAGTTCTACTTTAATTCCTATTCTGCTGCCTTGAAGTTAAAAATTGGTTTAATGATATTTACAACTTCTGCAGTTGGTTCAATATTACCAACAATCTCACTCATATCCTTATAAGCCATAGGTGCTTCATCGAGCGTGTCCTTACAAACGGTTGAACTCCAAATACCTTCCATCGATTTTTCAAAATCTTCAAGCTGCAATTTGTAACGAGCTTCCTTACGACCCATTACACGACCAGCTCCATGAGGTGCCGAATAGTTCCAGTCTTCATTCCCTTTTCCAACACAAACGAGACTTCCATCTCTCATATTGATTGGAATTAAAAGCTTTTCCCCCTTTCGAGCGCTAACACTTCCCTTTCTCAAAATCATTGCATCAGTATCAATGTAGTTATGAATCGTTGTAAACTGATCAATGACATCATGCTTATCAAGTCGAAGACCAACAGTAATTGTGTCAATCATTGCTTTTCGATTAAACATTGCAAATCTCTGAAGAATCTTCATATCATTTATATAGTCTTCAAAAAGCTGGCCTTCTACATAAGCAAGTGGTTGAGGGATGTTTGTACAAACGGCCGCTTTAATGCCCGGCAGTAGAGACTGGATTTCTTCTTGTCGCCCTTCTGCTTTAAGCTTTGCAACTGCTGCACGAATATCAGCGTCTTCGGTATGATTCAACTGTCTCCAGGCCATTTCCTGATAATAATTTGCAACTTCAAGTCCAAGATGGCGGCTTCCTGAATGAACAACAATGTAAAGATTTCCAGCCTCATCACGGTCAGCTTCAAGAAAATGATTTCCACCCCCAAGAGTGCCCAAAGACCGTCGAGCATTTCCTATATTTGCCTTTCTGCATCGAATCTTATCAAACTCGACTTCATCAACAAATTTATGCAGATGTCCTACTCTGCGGATTTCCCGACCAACAGGAATATTTTTGCGAATACATTTATCCAATTTTTCTGGATCAAACTTTTCACTCACAGGAGAATCGGCTTTTATTATCAGAGTTTCCATACCACATCCGATATCAACTCCAACAAGATTTGGACATACCTTATCGGTAATAGTCATTGTTGTGCCAATAGTACATCCTGCTCCGGCATGTACATCTGGCATCATACGAATCTTGCTGCCAGCGGTATAAGGCTGATCACAAAGACGTTCAATCTGCTCTCGTCCTTTTTCTTCAAGATTATCTGTAAAGACTTTTGCGGTATTGTACTTTCCTTTTACTTCCACCATAGATAAACTCCATAAACAAGGTTCGATTTACCAACACCTTTCGGCACGATAAAAGTTATCGTTACTTCTCTAATTAAATTGCTGTATGAACCTTTATGGCTTTACTATAGCAGAGTCAAATTCAATTATCACGGAAAATTTAGTGCGAAAAGTTTTCAAATGATGATGAAATCACATTGTTATTGTATAATTAAGCAATATACGGAGGTAAACATGTGCCAGGTAACAGTTAAAATACCAGAAGCAGTTTTATATGATACTCATATGACAACAGTTCAGGTTAGTGATTATGCAAAGATAATAATCGCATTAGACTATTATACCCGTCACCATGTTTCTATAGGTTATTGTGCCCAGATAGCAGAAATGACTGAAGAAGATTTCATAAAATTTCTTGAACAGAATAAAATATCTATTTTCCAATTCGACGATAAAAATGAATTTCTTGAAGAGATGAATAATGCTTAGCGTAAGCAGGTGAATAAATCTTTAAAACTTAAACCTATTTCTTTTTCATAAGATTTATCTGACTTTCGATTCTTTCTTGTATAAGTTTTACAAAACTCTGAGGTTCGAGAACCTTTACCATAGGACCAAAACTTAAAACGCGGACAACAAGTTCTGTTTCATCGAAGCTGTCATAATTGAGGGTAAGTCGATATACATCATCGCTAATCTGAACAGCACTTTTTTCGAAGTGAGCAAAGGCCAGCATTACTCTTTCCATTGCTTTTCGCTCGTCATAAATTTCGAGAGTCACGCTGGTACGTCTGTTATCTGGTAAGTCTTCTTCGGAAAGGTCATCAACCTTTGAATTATCTGTTAGTTCGCAGGAATCTATTCTTGCAATGTTTAATATTGAATGCCGATTCCTAACCTTTGAGATAATACGGAATTTATCATCCTTTTCTGAGTATTCAATTTTATAAGGAGCACAGATAAATCTTTTTTGCTGGCCAAAACGACCGGTGTATTCTACGCTTATTGTCTTTTTCTGATGAATAGCTTCTAGAACAGTTCGAAAGTTTTTGATGTAATCCGAATCGTCATATGGATCCCCATCAGAGTATTTATCATACAGATAATAGTCGTTCTCACTAAAAAGAGCTTCCACATCCTGGAGCTGATTTTTAAGCCGCTCAAGAACCTCATCACTTACAAAAAGACGGATTCGCTTATCATTGCACAGAGCTTTAATCCATCTCTTCTGCAGAACCGAAAGAGGCATTGTAGGAATGTTCTGAATATTTGTACTGTAATCTTTTTTTATTAGAGGCCATTTTCCAGTCTCTAAGGCGCTGCCAATTGTCATAAAGCTTTCAGGGAAGGCAGATTCTTTTACAATTTTGAAGAGCAAATCAGAATCCAGTTTACCCTGCTGGCTGAAGGAGATTATTGAGGCAACGGTATTGTAATAGGCACTGTAGATTTCACTGAAGAGCATCGTCTGCCTCCTCTGTGAATTCTACATCTTCTCCATAATACAAGCGATACATTTTACGAATGTCTCCGTAAAAACGTCGTGCTATATATTTTTCAGAACAATCAAAAAAAGTAATCCTACAAATAAAGCTTCTTGCCCATGGAATAATTTCCTGAGGATCAAAAACATCTGCATCAAACTGAGCATTGTTATCATCCAGCAGTGTTACGGTACCACAGCGTTTTTCTCTCAAAAGACGCTGATAAATGAATTTCTCTTCTTCGGAAAAAGTAATCCTAAAAGTCACATGAACAGTAGATGTATCATTGTGTTTCTTGTTCTGCTTTAATGCGACACCCCAGATGTGTTTTCGCAGTTCTTCAAACTCTGCCCTTTTCTGTTCAAAGCCGGCATATACTCCGCCAGTTGTCATACCAATTATGTAATCAAATCTGAGGGCAAGAAAATATTTTCCTCTCGGACGGTATGCCATAAGATACATTCGACCACCCTGAGTACTCTGATAAATCATGAGTGGAATCACTTCATTGGGGAAAGTTCTGTCATCTTCTGCTCGCCGCTGTTCAATTGTAAGATAGCGGTGCTCCCGGATTGCTTCGAAAACCTGTTCTACAAAATCTGATTCAATTGAGGATGTAATGTAATGATGCTTAAATTGGAATACCTCGCTTTCTTTCTGAACATCACCAGGAAGTTTATCAAAGAGGAAGCTGCCCGTAACACCACAAGGAGCAATCTCTGAAAAGAAGGACAGCGCATCTTCCAGTCCATCCAAATCAGTCATCGGATTACGGAAATATAGCATTGTCTTCCCATCTTTTTCTGACGAGATTAAACCTAATTCTTCATATTCCTTCAGCTTCTTTCTGAGGCTGGATTCTTCGGGCAATATTTCAGACGAGAAATCATTAAGATAGGTATCATTAATTTCGTCCAGTAACTGATTTAAGGTCTTCTTCAAACCGTCCGCCAGAATATCCATTAGCATAAAATGAAGCGAGATATCCATTGCAGTAAAGGATTTTGCCTTGAAGATTTTATACAGAGGATTGTGTGTTGTATGACGGCTATCGATTGAAAGAAAAGTTACCTTACCGTTTTCATCCGGCCGAAAGGTCATATAGCCGTCCAGATAATTTTCCAGACGGCGTTTTTCATCATCATAAGTACGCGGACTCTTACCAAAAAACTGATCCCTCGTTTTAAATCCATAGATATAAAAACTGCGGATATAAGTTCTGAGAGTATCTAGATTTTTAATAAGCTCCGAGTATGCCATACTTAATTATACCACCGATCTCAGTCAAAATCCTCTTTATTCACTACTACCGGATAAGAGTCATACTGACGGCAGCCGGGAGTTGGAATAAGAGCCGAACGCTTTATGATGTTGTTTCCATCCTTACTTTTGTGGCTGGAATCGTTTGCTACAAACTCGTCTACATAATCTGAAAGATTTGGTTTATCAGCTTCCTCATAAACCTCTTTAAGAAAGTTATTCGGATTGAAAGTGAGACATTCCTTTCGAACCAATGTATGATAACCACCACTTGTTTTAACAATTGCAAAGTTACCAAGACCAAAAAGCTTTTTTCCTGCGCTATGAAGTGCAGTATATGCTTCTTCGAAAACCTCAGGAGTTCGACATTCCTTTTTTATATCCATGTCAAAATCTAACCAGATACGGCGGCTTGTGTGAGAGGCATGACAGCTTTTCATATGCTCAAAAACCTTTGGCATCTTAACAAGATGATCCTGAATCCCCGGCTTTGAACCACGAAGAATTGCAGCAGTAAGATTTTTGCGCTCCTTGTTGTAATGCTTAAAGGTATCCTCAATACAGTCAATTTCGTTTGTAGGATTCACCACAGAATAAACAACCATTGCATGTTCTGGATATGGGACTCCGGCTGGAGTCAAAAGAGAACGTTTATCACAGTTGTAAGCATAAAAGGCCTGTCTGTAGATATCGAAATTCCATTCCTGCTTAAGACCACCTTTACAGCGAATCAATTCCTCGCGCATCATTTCACCGCGGGCACCAACCTTTGTATATTCGCGTTCCTAATCCGTAAGCTTCTTACCACGACAAGCAAGCATAATCATATAAGTTTCATATTCAAGAGGCTTTTGAATAATATGGTCAAAGAACCAATGGAGTTCATCTTCATCTAAAATCATGTTGTAATATTCAGCCATTGTTTCCTCCTGAAGGGGCGCCTGCCCCTCGCTTCAACCGCCTTACGGCGTTTTCCGCTACCCCCTCTAGCGGGCTCAAACGCCGCCCGCAACGCCTGCTTGAACAATTTCTAAAAACAGTTTGTCCAGCTTTTCATAATTCTCCTGTACTTCATCAGTAACCGGAAATACAGTTGCCTCATTAAGTTTTGACTCAATGAACAAATCTATCTGTGGGATTCTAGCTCCCTTCTCCCTTTCTCCAGATTTCATTTTTACAGCAAGCAATTCATCTACCAATGCTTTTAATTCCTCTGGCAAAACTTCCTCTACAAGTTTCGAAAACTCTGTAGGTGGAACAGTATGCTTCTGCATAATCCATACGCAGGCCAGAACCGGACGAAGTACATACAGATATTTCTTTAGAACAACTTCGGATGTTGCAAAATTGCTTCGAACATTGCTTTTAGCCATACCCCGATAATGATGAATCATCGCAACTTGAAGAACAAAATCCTGCATATTTGCCTTAACCGTTTCCCATTCTTCTGAAGTCCTGTAAACTATCGGTGAATCAGCCCATTCAAAAATCACTGGATTCGATTTATAAAGCTGCTTAAAGAACTTCTTCAAATCCCAGCCATTGATGTCGTAAACTTCATTCAGTTCTGCATCAATAAAGTCAGGCAGTTCTTTTACTCGAAGATAATCCTCAACTGGACGAACGAAAATGAAACGAACATCATAGTCAGAATACGTCTGGTCAAGGCACGCTACGCTCTTCGGCCTTGACTCAGCCGTTTTGCAGGCTGAATAACAAGTTTCAGCCTTGCAATCAGGGCTTGCAAATCCCCAGGCACGGGAGCCACTTTCACATGCATACAAAATACGGATATTTTCGCGCTGTTCAATTTGAGAAAGTTTTTCTTTTATAGATAGAGTGATTTCATTTTCTTTCATTTTCGCCTCACCTCAACTATAACTTCTGCCTTTTAAAAAGCATTAAAGTCATACTTGAATTTATCAGCTGAAGAATGAGGAATCACGGAAAATTTGGTGCGAAAAAAATGGGGATGAAAACAGAAATCATAAAGACGGTAAACGCTTACATGTCTCCAAAACTATACACTTTTGGAAACAATTTTTTCTTGCATTTTGTCCCCAAAACAGTATAATTATAGGGACAAGTAGAAGTGAGTATGAATAATTCAACTGCAGCTATAAAAGAGTATCTTTCTCAGATCCAGGAAGGCAGTTTGTTCTCTATTAATGAACTGGTTAATTATGCTTCTTATGGTACGGCAAAAAAAATTTTGCAGCGTATGGAAAAGAATGGAGAAATTGTTAGAGTTATAGACGGCATTTATTCAAAGCCTAAGTTTTCAAAACTTTTAAATAAGAATGTTCCTTCATCAATTCCTGATGTTGCAAATAAAATTGCAGAAAAGTTTGCCTGGAATATTATTCCTTCGGGCGATATTGCACTTAATATGCTGCATCTTTCAACTCAGGTTCCGGCCTGCTATGAATACTTAAGTAATGGTCCATATCGCGAATATGAAATCTACGGAATGAAGTTAAAGTTTAAGCATACGACTAACAGACTGCTTGGTGGTATGTCTTCAAAATCTGCTCTAGTAATTCAGGCTTTTAAGACTCTGGGAGAAGAAAATATTACTTCTAATGTTTTGCAGACCTTAAAGGAAATTCTAACCGATGATGAAAAGAAGGCTTTGCTTGATGAGTGTAAAAGGGTACCGGCCTGGATTTATGAATATATAAAAAAGATTGGAGTATAGGATATGTTGAAGTTTTTAGAAACTCGAAAATGAGATAAACGGACTAAAAAAATGAGTATAGAACAAAGTTTTGATAATGAATCTGAATCTCTGATTACACCAGAGAAAGTTTATGGAGAACATAAAAAAATTGCAGATATCTGTATTGCAACTTTTTCTCATGCGGTACATGACAAGGTAATCAAGCATTATAAATGTTCTAAAGTCGCATATGCAGGAACTGCAAATGGCAGAATTACGATTTATCTGCTCGAAGATTTTAACGTTCTTTTTTATATGTCTCCGATAGGTGCGGCTAGTGCCGGATGTATTATTGATGAAGTAAGATGTCTTACTGGCGCTTCTAAGTTTATCTTCTTTGGTTCATGCGGAATTCTTGACGAGAAAAAGTGTAATGGAAAAATTATTGTTCCTACCAGCGCATATAGAGATGAAGGTTTTTCTTATCATTTTGCTCCAACACAGGATTATATCGAAATCAATAAAAGCTCAGAACTTGTATCAATTTTTGACAAATTGAATGTTGATTATGTCACTGGTAAGACCTGGACAACCGATGCAATTTACCGCGAAACAATTAATAATAGAAATGCCAGAAAAGAAGATGGCTGCATTTGTGTAGAGATGGAATGTTCAGGATTGCAGGCTGTATGTGATTTTAGAAAAATTGATTTTTATCCTTTCTTCTTTGGCGGTGATTTATTCAATGATTTAAGCTGGAACAGAGCAACACTTGGAACTGATGAAGAAAAAAAGAATCAGATTTCAAGCTTTGAGCTTGCCTTAAAAGTTGCTGATGAGTTAAAAAAAGCTCTGAAATAAATGTATTTTATAAAACACTAAGAATACATAAGTGTTATGAATCGCTACATTGACGCAGGCAGTTTATAAGACTCTGTACTTACCCCTCAAAACTCTTATTAAACTTTTCAAACTTTTTGTAAGTTTCAATTGCGAGTTTTTCTGCATCAGCAAAGCTCTCGTGTAGAATCGCCTTGCCGTTGCAGTTGCGGACTTTGTACTTATCATCTTTTGTATGTTCAATCATAGGAACATGCTCGTGATCACAAACTGAGTACCACTTGCCGTTTATTAATTCCTTTTTCCATTTAAATGAATTTTTCATATACTCTCCAATTAATGTTGGTAAAGTCTAAAAAATTGCTCCAAGTCTTCGCAATTTTTCTTAACGACTTTGCTATTTCTAGATCTGAAATTGTTTTTCATTCCACTGCTCCATTCATGCTGTCTTTTCAGCGTTATAAAGCTTGATTTCGATATTTGATGAAACAACTATTTCAGAAATGTTTACATCAAACAGATAAGAGAGGACAAGGAGATTGTCGATTGTTGGAACGTTCTTACCCGCCTTCGCAGCATAGCTGCTCGAATGTCGTTCGGGTGGCTCTTGTATAATCGCCGCGAGTCAATGTTGCCATAATTGCAGATGAAACTTTTGCGTTATCAATGTAACTAGCGAACATATGCGTTCTCCTTCATTAAGATAAATGGATGCCAACGGCACCGTTTGAATTTTTGCGTCAGGCCTGTCATAACCAATAAGACGCGAAATTTGTGTTTTGTATTAAAATACTATCACAGAAATCAATTTAAAGCATTAAAGTTGTAGTTTAAAAATCTTCAGACCAATAATCCTCTTCGATTATTTCTTCGGTTGTCAGCGGAAGTATATCCTCTTCAAAATCGAAGTAAAAAGGGGGCAAAAAACCATTTGCATTATAACAATTAGGATATGAAAATATTCTATCTTCCCCCGTAAGCTTCATCTTCCAGACTCCGCTCAGACAGCTTTCAAAAGTTTGCGACTGCTTCACAGACGCTTGAGTTTGAAAAGCAGTCTTCGCTCAAAAGTTTATCTTACAATGTCGCCGTTGTCGCTGCGATGCGATGATTTTAAAACTCGCGGGGGGAGCACGCCCAGCAGTCAAAAATCTTTTCAAAAATTTAATCTGCTGTCGTTTACTGTAAAGAGTGCATTTGAAATCAATTCGATTCAAACACGCTCTTTTGAACACATATTTTGTTTTCTAACAAAACTCCTGTTCCGGCAACTCTTTGCTTTCAGTGCGGATAAAAGGCGCCAGCCGCTCTTGGGGGCACGGGGGAAATGGAAAAAATAAATATATAACTTTTTAAACAACCCTATCCATCATGTTAGAACCAACAATAAAGCAATTAATCAAAAAATTTATAAAATAATTTTTTAGCCTATCAAATCGTGATAGTATCAGCATGTTAAAATAAAAAAAGAAGCAAGGAGTTAATGCTTATGAAAACAAAGAAAATCAATTCTAATGAAATCGCGGAATCAAAAGTTATTAATGCAATGGGAAATATCACAAGAGCTACAAAAAAAGTTCTCATGGATTATGTCATCAGTATGTATCTTGTAAGCTTTGCAAAAGTAATTGCATATCTTGGCGTAGAATCAGATGAAGGAAAAGACTTGCTTTCTGGAATGGATGATAAAACAAGAAATACAGTACTTTCTTTTTCGAAAGATTTCACAAAAACAGATTCAAAAGTAACTGCTGAAGTTGAACATATTTTGACTGCTTCTGGTATGGAATTGGAAAAAGATTACAAAATCATTAAAAAATATCTTCTTCATACTTCTAATATATTTGCAGAAAAAACTATAAAAGATTTCCGAGAAGAAACTCCTATATTCCAGAAGAAATTAAATAAATGCATATTCAATTTCGATGACATACTCATGCTTGATGATCGGGCAATCCAAAAGATTCTTCAGAAAGTAGATCAGCAGACATTGGCTAAAGCTTTGAAAGGTTCAGATCCAGAAATCCAAGATAAATTTTTCCGAAATATGTGCCGTCGGACAGCCACTATGCTAAAAGAAGATATGGAATGGATGGGGCCTGTTCGTTTATCTGATGTAGAAAACTGTCAGTCAGAAATACTTAAAATAATCTTCCATTTAGAAGATAGAGGTGAAATTGTCATCAGCAAGATTTGTATTTCAGATATTCTCGTAGATTAATTTGGAGGTTTATATGAAAAAAATCTTAAAATCTATAAGAGAGTTATTACCTCTTTTCGCATTAAGCTTATTATTTGCATTATTATTTGCTCCACTTCCTGCAGTATGCATAGAAGTTCTTATCTGCTTAGATTATTGTTTTGCTTTATATTTATTTTTAAAAACTCATATAAATAAGAATATTGATTTAATAAGATTCCTAAGATTAATCCAATTTTTTTGTCTATTAAACTGTTCTGCAGCAATTGCTTCAATTCGTTCATTTTTATGTATTACAAATATTGAAGATCAGATACCTATAATAGTTATTGTTGGTTCTTGGATTTGTAATGAAAATCATACAGCAGGTTTTCTCATAACAATTTTAATTTGTTACTTAATAGTGGAATTTTGTTCTAGTCATGTGAAAAGAGCTGCGAAAGCTTTTGATGAAAAATTACAAGAACAAAAAAATGCTTTCTACAATGAAATAAACAACAAACAATTTAATGGTGAAATTACAGATATTGAAACGTTAGAACAAAAAGTAAAATACAATGATAAAACTTATTATTACGGTGAGCTCACTTCTGCAGGTAAATATCTTACTGGCACAATAAAAACATTTATTCTCTTATATGTAATTACTGTCGCTGGTGGTACAGCTGTTGGTATCCTTGAAATTAACCTATCGTGGGAAGAAGCTCTAGACCAATATATAATGCTCTCAACTGGGTATCTGGTATTTTTTATTATTCCATTATTTTTAGCATCCTTAAGTTTTCGTACAAAATAAATTATTGAGAGGTATAACTATGAAAGAACCAAGAAAAATTAGATGGAATGTTTTAGCAGCAATTGTATATGTTTGTGAACAAACAAAAGATAAAAAGTTGAAATTTGAAAATACACCAAAAATGCAGAAATGTATGGAGTATTTAAAGTCTTATTTTGGAGGTATTAATGAAACGCAGGTAATAATTCTTTGTGGGTTACTTGATATTGATTTATCAAAAATCAAAGATATGACTATTAGTAAATACTTAAATATTTCTTCATTAAAATATCTTCAACATAATGCAGAAATAGAAGAATTAGCCGAAAGAAATCTTTTAACAGTAACTATTATTAATACAGGGCATTCTTATTCCTTTAAGGAAGATGTTATTAAATCAATTTTACGGAATCAAGAAATCATTCATAAAGATATTAAATATGATGCGATTACTTTTACAGAAAAAATTAGAAATATTATAGATAGTGACTGGAAAGATTATGATACAAAAATGCGGGAGGCATATGATCTTGAACAAAAGCATCTCGATATTCCGTTTGTTAAAGAGATAAATGATTGTATCAAATCATATAAAGATAGATATTGTCTTTATTCTCTTTGTCATTATTATACACATAGCTGGGTTGCATCACTTCAACAACTTGGTTAGGAGAAAGTGAAAAACAAATACAAAGAATTTTTGATAATTATAATAATATTTGTAAGAAAGTTAGGATGAATGGAAAGAATGATTGTCCTATTCTACTTTTCAACGAGGCAGACGCGGTTATTCAGAAAAGAACAGAATTTATAGGTGGCGGTGCAGAAAAAACAGAAAATCAATGCAGAATATCTTACTTGAAAATCTTGAAAAGTTTGATGGTATTATGATTGCTACAACTAACCTCGAAATAAACATGGATGCTGCTTTTGAACGCCGTTTTCTATATAAAATCAAATTTGAAAATCCAACACTCGAAGCTAAAACTGCAATCTGGCAGTCAAAGTTGAATTGGCTTCCGGATGAACAAGCTAAACAGCTTGCAAATGAATATAACTTTTTCGGCGGTGAAATTGATAATGTAGTTAGAAAAGCAACTATGGAAGAAATACTCAATGGCTCAAAAGTAACCTTAAATCGTCTTGAAGAACTCTGTAACTCTGAAAAGTTTATAAGCAGCAATTCAGGAAAAAAATGGGATTTTGTATGTAAATAAAATTCAGACTATCTATTCTTGATAGTCTGGATGTATAATATATAGTTAATTAAGAGGAACACATGGCAAAAGAAAAGGTAAAGAAACAATATTTAAATGGTTATGAACGAATCTTAAAAATTGACCACTTAATTGCTGCAGGTAGATATCCAAGTGTTGAAGATCTCGCACAAGCAACAGAAGCTTCAATTCCAACAATAAACCGTGACTTGCGAGATTTAAGAATGAAGTTTGGTGCAGAAGGTATTTTACAATATGACAGGAATAGAAAAGGTTTTTACTATACTCGTCCTTCTTTTCGAATTCCTGCAATGCTTACTTCTGAAAAACAGATTATCGCAGCACAGCTTATGTCTAATCTTCTTAATCTTATTAAGAACACCCCTGTTTATAAAAAGGCAATTGAGATTTTTAATTCTCTGTCAGAAAATATTGATGAAGATACAAAACTGAATGCTAAAAAACTTTCAAATAGAATCGTTTTTCTGGGAATGAATCCAGTGAAAGTCGATGATGAAATCTGGACTAAACTCGAAGAAGCTATGTCTAAAAATAATTATGTAAGTTTCGATTATCTAAACTATAAAATCAGATTTACAGTTCAACCCTGGCAGCTTATTTACAGCGAAGGTATGTGGAGTTTGTATGCTTACAATCAAATGCAAGATGTAAAGGATACACGATTTTATAATCTTCCAGGTATCCGCAATCTTGAAATTGTAAAAAAAGCAGATCCTTTTGTTTTACCCCCAGATTTTGAATACACAAAAAGAGCCAAAGGAAACTTCCGCCGCTATATCGGTCCAGAGCTCCTACATTGTAAACTCAAAATCACTTCTGAAAAAACTTTGAACTATATTAAAACCTATGAATGGGCTGAAGATCAAAAATTTAAGAAACAAGAAGATGGCAGTACAATAATGACTTTTACAACAAATCAGGATTATCCGATCCTTGGATGGGTGTTAAGTCATGGAATGTATGTGCAGCCATTGGAACCGGAGTGGTTGGTGGATGAATGGAAAAAAAATGTTTTAGCTATGGCTAAAGAAATCGCAAGTAACTAATTATTTAGGAGATAGATGTATGCAAGAATTAGTAAAAAACTTTATTGGAAAAAACCGTCTAACTGATGATGAGTTTATAAAATATTATGATGATTTATGGGAAGCTACCCCACATTTTTATTCTAATTGGCCAACAGAAGAAGAAATTGGCAAATTAAAAGAAAACTACCAAAAGTATTATAACTCAGACGAACCTATTTTGGAAATTAATGGTGAAAAGGAAAAATGGGATGGCCCTTTGGGAAATTTTTATGTAAGTACTTTTGGAAGAATTAAATATTGTGACAAATTCTTAAAACAAGATGATGTTTCAAAGCAAGGTTATTTGGTTTTACTTAAACCAGATGCTGCTACTCCTGTTAATACAACGACATGTGTTTATACATTTGTTGCAAAAATGTTTATGGGAAAAAAGGATGGAGATGGTTTGCATGTTCATCATATTGATAATAATGGTTATGACTGTAGCTTAAAGAATTTAATTCTACTAACTCCAGCACAGCATAATGCTGTACACAGAAATAGAAAATTAAATAAGGAACAATTGAAAGATGCACTTAGCCCTAAAAAAAGATATTCTGAAGATAAAATAAAATTACATTTGGCGGATTATAAGAATAATAATATAACCAGAGAATGTGGTAAATGGCAAAATGGTAGATATTATTCACATCTTTTACCAGATAGTAGAAAAAACTTAATAGATGTTTCATACGAAAAAAATTTTGATAATCTTTATAACGATATGATGGAACATTTACATATTTATTTTTCATCATTAGCTTCTTCTCAAGCTTTATGCTTTAATTTATTTTATCCTTTATCTGAAGAAGTAGAAAACCGGCTAGATTTGATTAATTCACACATTTCCAAAAATGCTACTTCTGAATTTGAACACATCGAAAAAAATAGCTTTGAAATCTGCCAAGAAAAAGGTAGAACAAATTTTGATTTCTTTATAAAAGATGATTCAAAAAAATATTTTTTCGAAATAAAATATACAGAAGATACTTTTGGTTATGTATCTGAAATTGATCCAACTCATCATCAAAAATTTAATGATTATTACAAGAAACAATTAGGTATAGTTGCTCCAAAAGTTTCTGAAAGGGATTTCTTTAATAACTATCAATTGTGGCGAAATATCTGTCATGTTTATGAAAACGAAGATTCCATTAACGAAGTTTATTTTGTTGTATTAAAAGATAGAACTGATTTAATACAAGATGTTGAAGACGCAAAGAAAAGATGTAATAAAATATTTAAAGACCATATTCATGTTCTTAAAATTGAAGAACTTGTAAAGAAAGTTTTAGATGAAGATAATGAAGCCTTACACAATCATTATCTTGAATTTTTTGACAAATATTTGGACTATTAATTTTTTCAAAGGAGGAATTATTATGAAGAAATTTTTATTTTCAATCTTTGCATTGTTTTTTTCATTCTTTTTATTTGCCTCTGAAGTAAGCGATTTACTTCTGGAAGCTCAGACAGCTTACGAATCAGGAGATGTCTCTACTGCTATTCAAAAACTTGATTCTGCAAAATCAATTATGGAAAAAGAACAGTTATCTTCTTCTGCAAATGATTATGTCGAAGTAGCAAGTTGGGATATTATAAAAATAAAAAGTGCGGATTATCTTGGAAAGAAAGTTATCATTAAAGCAAAATTTATTGGAATTAACTCTGATGGTACAGTCTATTTAATTGAAATTTCTCCAAGTAATTCATATGAACCATCTCTGGTTGATAAAATACTTACCTTAAAAAAATATGAATATTACAATTTTTATGGTACTGTAGTCAGTGATTATTTAGGTCCTAAACTTTTCATAGAAGCAATTAATTAGCAAGTAAAAAAAGCCTCCAATTTGTCAGGGTTAACCCCTTTACTCCTGGAGAGCCCTCTATGCCAAGATAGACGCTCCTCCATCAGGCGACATCTATCTTGGCATGGAGGGTCTGGTGATTAGCAACATAAAAACTCAATGCTATTATCTCCCTCGTATTACACAAATCTACATTTTTAGTATCTGCTCAAAAATTCTGAAATTACTATCATCACGTGGAGAACAATAAACTGCAAATTCTATGATTTCAAAAGCATTCTGAAATTCTCCCATTAACTGTTTATAAGCTCCTGCGACTACTTCTGGTTTATTCATAAAAGCACCACAACCAAATGCTCCTAAAATCAAAACCTCGTTCTTATCTGCGGCAGCAGCTTCCAGAATTTTTCGGCCACGTGTAATATGAATCTGTTCCAATTGCTTATCAGAAATTTTAATTGCCTTATTGCCATCACCAGAATTATAAGAATTACTTGGACGTTCTCTGAGATTTGGAGCGGCACAAGTTATTACATTTACCTTTTTCCATTTTTTCTCAGGCATAATAGTTGGATATGATGTATCGGATTTGAAAATAACCACATCCGGCGTATAAATTAAATCATCATTATGAATAGGATTTGCAGCATGCCTGTGAGGAAGATAAAACTTTTTCCACATATCATCTTCTGTTAAATTGTAATAAAGCGTAGAGCAACGGCACAAACATTCTTCCTGCGCAGAAGAGCCATTCACTACCCCACCACCAGGATTACTTGCTGATGCAAAATTCAAAACCGCAACTTTTTTATCTTCATACGCCATTGCAGCTTCAAAGGTTCTCTTCTCAGATACTACAATTCTAGCTGGCTGCTCATAAAAAATTTTCTCAGCACTAATTTCTTCATTCTCTAAAATCAATTTCTGTTTTGAAGAGGAATCTTTCCAGGCTTTCAACAAAACGGGATTTGTCTTGCATAATTTTTCTGTATCCCTGAATATTTCAATGTTTTCTTCCCTGCTCATTTTAGCCTCCGATAATATCAGATATTCTTCATATTATTTTAACATACCTATTTCATTTTGAAATTAAAGTATTACTTTAATTTAATTTCACATGAGTTGTGCTAAAATAATCTGATAAGGAAGACTTATTATGAAGGTTCTAGTTGTTCCAGATGTTCATGGTTCTCATGAATGGGAATCTGTGAAAGACATGCCGACTGACTCTTATGATTTTATTGTTTTCATGGGTGACTATTTTGATTCGTGGGAAAATCAGTGGCCAGATCAGGGAAACAACTTTAAGTCAATCTGCTCTTTTATTCGGGAAGATAGAACTCACAGAAAACTTCTCCTGGGAAATCATGACTGGAGTTATCTCAGTAAAACAAAAAATGGTTCAGGAGTTTCAGGTCATCAGATAGACAAGATTGAAGAAATCAGAAATCTGCTTACAGAAAATCATGACATACTTGATATAGCATTTGAATGTGATGGTATCGTTTTCTCTCATGCCGGATTTTCTCGAACCTGGATAAAGTCTGTGTATAAGGTTTTATGGGATGCTGAAAAACTCTGGTCTATTGATTATCTGAATGAAGAATGGCACAAACTTTCTTTCAATCCTCATGATGAAGCTTTTAATTATGCTTTCGAAGAACTTTTGGATTGGTATGGATTTTTCAGTTCCTCTGGCAATGAAATTACTCAAGGTCCACTCTGGATCAGACCGGAAGCTTTGATTAAAGATGCAGCATATCCGATTCAGGTTGTTGGCCATACAGAATATTGTCTTGGAGATTTTATTGTTCTTTGTGATAAGGATTTATCGTATGACCAGAAAAATACTGTGATTGCAACTGATTCAAAATATCATCAAATCTTTGGAACGATTGATACTAAGCAACTGCCAGCTGATAAAATGCTTCTTTTGGATTTTAATAAGTTTTACAAGAAAACGATAAAATGCATTAATGACATTAAGAGCCAGCAGTCTAGTCACACGGATTATAAAAAAGAATTTGCCATGGAAAAGCTCAAGGCTTCTTTTGGCGATAAACTTTCTGAAAGATATTACAAGATGTTTTTTGAAGGATAAAATAGGATTAAACATATTATGAACTACCAGAAGCTAAGTAAAAAAATCAGCCATGTACTACGGCATGCTCCAGAAGAATTTAGTCTCAAAATGGATCGGAAGGGATTTGTTCAAATAGAACAGCTGCTTTCTGGTCTTAATGCTCATAATCATTTTGGTGGAACTGTTGGTCTTAGTGATCTGGAATACATTATCGCAAACTCAGAAAAACAACGTTATGAAATTGTAGGAGATAAGATTAGGGCTTTATATGGGCATTCATTTTCAATGAGGATTCAGAAAGAAAAAGCCGAACCACCTGCAGTTTTATATCATGGAACAGCAAAAAGATTCGTAGAGTCAATAAAGGAAAAAGGCCTTCTTCCAATGGGACGCCAGTATGTACATCTTTCAACTGATGTAGAAACCGCTATCTCGGTAGGCATGCGTCGGGACGAGGATCCTGTTATTCTCGAGATTGACGCGCAAGCTGCCTTTCGTGGTGGGATTGAATTCTACATTGGAAATGATAAGGTCTGGCTGTGTGATGAACTACCGGTCAGGTATATCAAAAATCTTCCATGATTTATCTCAGAAATAAAAAAAACAGCTGAAGCGACTTACTTCTATCAACGCGGATATTGCAGAGGTCGTTCACAAATCTGGCTTTATGCCTAAAGTTTAATTCAATATTACAAAATGTAAATAGGGAATCATAAATCTTTGTCGTATAACTAATTCGTAAGTGATTTTGTCCGACTTCTCTTATAAACATACCATTTGAAGGGGGTAATAATAAAAGAATTGACTATTTTTCTATTATCGCTTAAATTTATAGATGTCGAGGGGATGCCTTGTTGTATCCTCTCCGCAGCCGAAGGCTTGTCAGAAATGGCAAGCCCACTTTCTTTTAAAACAGGAATATTTTTTTCTGTAACAAATCCTTATTATAACATATTCTGAGGCTTTTGAACGTAAAGTTATCGTTTAATTCAAGAGTACTACATATTGGCAAAATTGCAATATTTTTGCCAATATGTAGTACTTATATTTTATTTACACATTCACAAAGATATGCGTATGATTCCAAACTGATTTTACGAAGAGGATTCAATGAAGAAAAATCTTTATTCTGGATACGCTCTGTATTGTATTTCTGAATATCCTCTATAAGCTTAAAATCTTTAGAATCATTCAGGACATTTGCTGCCAGATACATAACCTGTGCAGCATCAAATCCTGCCATTGTCATTCCATATTTCTTACTCACAAGATGAGATGTTATGCCATTAATTCCTTTAGAATACACCTTAAAATCTTCTGATTTTATTAAGGAGCCTTGTCCAACGATTACCGCAGCAGATCTTATAGTATCTAGTAGAACTTCTTCAGAACTGATATGCAAATCACGATAAGCTAATTCGATTTTTACAATCTCATTATAGGTTGATTTTACTTCTTCAAAATCAGTTATCTCTCTAAGCAAAGTTGCACAGTCAAACATCTGTTTTATAATTTCAAGCTCTTTCTCAGCATCAATTTTAATACCCGTTGTATGTGGAGCAAAAGCAGTCAGTTTATCACCGAGAATACAATTTATGCCTGGTATTGTTACTTCAACATTGCTACCCTCTGTAAGCAGAAGCTTGTTTCCAAGATTCTTATTTGTAGTAGAAGAATAGTGATTCTCTTCAAATAGGACATCAAGAAGAACGGTTACTGGACTATCAGTTATTGGAGAGATATATAAAAACTTAAAATGTCTTTTTCCTATATTATTTTGTTTATGCCTTAATTGTTCTTCCTGATGAAAGAACGGAAAAATATGACCTGCCTTGTTGATGTAATCATTTATATCAGTTCCTGGCGGAACTATAATATCAATATCTGTTGAAAATCGTTTAGGTTCATTCAATAGAAGCATAAGACAGCTACCGCCCTTAAATATGAACTGAAGGCCTGTCTGACTAATAGCTTCAAGTAAGCCGAAAGCAAACATGGTTCTTTCAATAATAGCCAATTGAGAACCTGTTTCTTTTTCCAACGCTTTAATATGTTCTACTGAAAAATTGTCTTTACAAATCATTTTTTAATTCCCCTGCCCTATCAAAACTTCAATCTTAGTCCAGGCGTTACGACGCTTTGCATATCTTCTTATTTTTGTAAGGTCACTTTTATATAGTAACTTTGCGTTTTCAAAAATATTGTTAATTTCACTACTTGGAATCAGTTCTTTTATTGCTTTATCTGAAACACAATCAACTAGTAATTTTTCCAATGTTATATAATGCGGATGTTCTTTTTCAAAAGGAGCTTCACTGATTCTATTTTCAAGTACAATACAATTATCTGATTTATATCTTCCTAAATCTTCAGAAGAAGGATTAAAGAGAATTTTACCTGGAAATAAGTCATTTAAAAAATCAAAAATGAACTGACATAATTCCTTTTCTACCTGCAAGACCACAACATTCTGTGAATACATATGATTTACGAACTCATTCAACAAGAGAGTTTCAAAGACAGTGTATTCTAGTTCAGGGAAGCGCACTTCTAGTTTTGAAAACAGTTCTCTGGAAAAATCGGAATAACGAGGCATATACGCACTACGATTTTCCTTATTTCTGGAATAGGAATCTGCACCTACCTTAAAAAGTATATTTGCCTTCAGACCTTCATCTATGATCCATCCAACAGAATTATAAGACAAATCTTTCTTGCTCTCTTTAAAAAGATTATAAAGAGCTTGCCTTGTAAATACTTGAGATTCCGGAACTGCAGATAAAAGTTTTGTTTCCCACATACTCTACTACACATTGGCAATATTTCATGTTTTTGCCAATATGTAGTATAATTGATTTTTTCATTTTAATCAAATTTTTTTCATATACTTTCTTTTTACACTGCGAAAGATTCTGCCAGGCTGGAGTCGAACCTGCTCACATAGAAAAGCCGTTAAAAAAAATGCACTGCATTTTTTAGGCTTTACTACTAATCCGCTCGCGAGATTAATCGAGCGGCGACCTCATGATCCCAAATACGAATGGTCAAGGCCCGTTCGCTACCGCTCACTTAAAGCCTATGACTCATTCGTTTTGCAGGGGGCTAATTAATTATCCCCCTGCAATCACGCATTCTACCATCTGAACTACTGGCAGGAAAAATGGGTAGATGCGGATTTGAACCGCAGACCTTCCGGATATGAGCCGGATGCTCTAACCTGCTAAGCTATCTACCCAAGTATAATGTTCCGTATGAGAGTCGAACTCATAACCCTTACGGGAACTGCTTTTGAGGCAGCCGCGTATACCAGTTCCGCCAACGAAACATAATCTGGTTCAGGAGAGAATCGAACTCTCATACCATACGGCATCAGAACCTTAATCTGACGTGTCTCCCAGTTGCACCACTGAACCATATATAATTACCTGCGAAAGGACTCGAACTTTCATACCATATGGCAACTGATCCTAAGTCAGCCGTGTCTCCCATTGCACCACGCAGGCATAATCTTACTCTGAGCAGGACTTGCACCTGCAATCCATTCCGGCAACTGGTCTTAAGCCAGTCGTGTATTCTAACTTCCACCATCAGAGCATGAAAGCGCGGAAGGGCAGACTCGAACTGCCTAAGCTGGATTTTCAGTCCAGTGCTTTACCCGTTAGGCTACTTCCACATAAAAGCAGGCACGACTATAGCTAGCGTTTAGTCGTGGGATTCGAACCCGTGCTCTTCGGTTTGGAGGACTGACGCGATAAACCAACTACGCTAAACCTGCAAAAAAGTTCTCCCAGTAAGATTCGAACTTACACAACCCAGATCCAGAGTCTGGCGCACTACCAGTTATGCTACAGGAGAGTGTTATTGCCCATTTTGGAGTTGAACCAAATACCAGACGCTTATAAGACGCCTGCTCTAACCGGTGAGCTAATGGGCATTCTCAATTCAAGCCGACTTAGCCTCCTCTTTTTCATACTCAACTTCAATAACATCACGAACAATGATTTCATCGATGGTGACACCGTACACAGAAGCGATGATAATCATGTTATCGATAGAAGGGATATATTTACCCTTCTCCCATGCATAGATTGCCTCAGGACTTGAGAAATTGAAAATGGTTTGGATTTCACGAACCGAATAACCAGCACGGATTCGGCATTCTTTGATTTTTGCAGCAGTTGCTGCTACGTTGATTACTGGCTTATTAATTTTACACATCCGTTTCTCCTTATTCCCGGGAGCCAGCGCATGTGTAAAAAAGTTTTAAGCGCTGGTCTTCCCTTCAAAATCTTCAAAAGTAGCCTGGCCCATAAAGCCAAACCCATTAAACATCCCCTGTATCTGTCCCTGGAGCATAAAGAGCTGCAACGGGAGTCCGAGTGGGAGCTGAGGCAGTCGTAATGTTTGCAATTCAAATGTCTTAGAAACTGCTTTCATCTCAGTTCCTCCTTCTTAAAATACAAGGTGCTCAACGAGCACTACTTCTAAGTTTTACGTAAAAGAAACGCTTTTCTAGAAGTGATAATTAAAATATACAGCTAAAAAGTAGTTGTGTCATTCAAGTATATCTTGAATTTGATTCATACTTGAATGACTGTAGTCTACTAGAATCGAATATAATTATCACGGAAATTTTAGTGCGAAAACTAAAGCTTCCGTGCGTTTCGACCAAGTAGATCTGCTACTTTTACCTTATAGATAATCCGTTCATTCTTTGCATTTTTCAATTCTCTGAAAGGACGAATTACTATACCTTCCATCTCCATTTTTGGATTTACCTTTGATGCTGGAGCTGTTTTTACGAGTTCAGCAATCTCATTCAAAGTCCCATTGATTACTACAGGAGCCCTTTCAAAACCGAATTCTTTTGCATAGTGGTCTACAACTTCCTGTCTCCAGAAAACATTGTCTGTTTTGTTGCAGATATCAAATACAAAGAACTTAAAATCAGATAAATCATAAAGATTACTCTGAATCTTTGGTCCCAAGAGTTCTCCATGAATCATGGCTTCCTTTTCTCCAAAAACCTGCTCAAAGATGGACTCAAACTCAGGTGTTATGAGAGCATCTAACCATACTTTCTTTTCACCAGTAAAGTCAGAACGTTCTGTATGCCCGCAATATGAAACATGATTTCCATCGTAGTAAAAATTCAGATTTTCACCATCGATTTTCTCAGTTCCAATCCACTGAATATCTTTCAATAATTCAATGTACTCATCTGAAAATACTTCCGTATTAACAGTCTTTGACTTCGGATCAGTCCGCTTCCAAGGACTAACAATCTTGTGGTAGTTGTGCATAGTACCTTCGCGCGGGGGCGCTCGGAGACTCGCTCAAATTGCTGCGTCACTCGCAATTTGCCGGCTCCGCCGTCGCTCCCTACCTCCGTAAAATTAATTTAGCCCCACCACTTGCTTTTGAGAAAAGCAAGAAAACGATAACAATGGGAGAAGTCAGCATTACCTGAGAATTCCCCTTTAATTACCATAACATAGATTTTCTAGAAAGACATTCAAGTTGTGCTTTAATCAAGATGATACAATATCAGAGTGCCAAGAAACGGCACCGTAAAATGGCGATTACATGAACAAGTAAACTTTTATAAAGAGAATCAAATAAAATGAAAAATAGATTTGATTTCTTTCTCTTGCTGTTTAGAGAATGATTCCCAGGTGATAAAGAGGAACATATTTTGATTCTGAATAATGTTCATAGCCCCAGTCAGTATGCCAATGCCCAAAGAACCATTTCTTGTAGGACAGCTTAGAATCGATATCATCATTCAAAACTACAGTGGAATCATTGCGGAGCTCATCGAGATGAATCTGATTTGAGAAGAAATCATCTGTGAGGGCAATTCCTGCAGACGGACCAGTGTGTGAAAGCACATAATCAACCTGAATATCCGGGAGTTTAGAAATCAATGATGTCTTTTCCTCCTCTGTCCACTCCTCCTGTGACCACCACGACTCATGCGGAGTACGCCAGGATTTATCATCACTCATAGCTCCACCGAGGGCAAGAAAGCGTTTGCCTTCAATCAGATATACCTCTCCCCTCTTAAGATAATAAACGTTCTCGCTCAGATTTAAGACTTTATTGCCAAACATCTCAACTTCCGGCAATTTTTCAATCATGTCATAATTATCATGATTCCCCTGTACCGCCAGAATCTTAAAAGGCTTTTCCTTGTACCACTTAAGAAGATAACGATCAGTATGATCGACAGGATGAATCCCTTTCTCATCTACAGGACACTCATACCATGGCAGCCCAAAATCACCCAATACAATTGCTGTCGAGATATCATGAAAATCCACCTTCTGCTCCATACAGCAAAGCTTCATATTTTTCGAAGAGAGATTTGACATGTCAGTCGTGTTGTGAGTATCGCCGGTAATGTAAATCATGGTGGCCTCCTGAATGGTTATATTATACAAGAAGCGACTATCAAATTGTGATAGAGATTAGAAAAAGAGTGGATTAATGAGAAGGTGCTAATTTGCTTATAAATCTGAAATCTTTTTTACTTTGAATTTTTTTATAATTTTATTCAGTAATGGATTTTTTTTTGCGTAATCGACATTCCCAATAATATAGATATAGTCTTTTGCTCTAGATAAAGCTACATTTAATCTTCTATAATCTGCTAAAAATCTATAAGGCCCAAATGTTCGAGTAATTGAAAAAATAACTATATCACATTCTTTACCTTGAAAGCCATCAACAGTATCAACTTTTATATTATTGATTTTAGAAAGAGATTTTCGCAATTTCCCGACTTGTCCACGATACGGAGAAATAACAGCTATCGAACTTAGATGATTCTCTTTCTAAAATCAATAATATAAAAGTTGATTCTCTTGTCTCAAATGAGAAATCAATTCAGATATAACCAGAACTTCATCATTATTAAATATTGAAACAGGTTCTGAATTATTTTTATCTATCAGAGGCCACTGTTTTGTGGTCTCATATGAAACCCAAATCAAACTATCTTTTATATCTTGATTTCTTCCGTTAATTAGTATGCCATCGTAAAACAATTCTGAAATCATATTTCCAATTTGGTTTGACATTCTGTATTGAGTATCTAATAAAACTGAAGTATTTTTGTTCTTAAAAACTGAATCTATATACATAAACTGATTAAGTGCACAATTATCAATTTTCTTTATAATATCTTGTTCTTCAGAACAAAATACAGGTGGAAGTTGATTAGGATCTCCGAGTAAAATTGCCTTTTTAGATATAGTTAATGGAGCTAAGATTTCTGGGAGTGTTGCCTTACAAACTTCATCAAGTATTGCAACATCAAACATTTCTGTAGAATCAGAAAAATCATAAGCAGCTGTTCTATTACAAGTCATACCAACAACATTGGCAGATAATGCCAGCATCTTTTCTATTTGATTACTTTTTCGAATATCAGAATTTGGCGAATATATTAATTCATCTTCTATGATTCTACAAAGTTCCTTATCTTTGAGTCCTTTATAAATCCATTCTTTATAAGAATCAATTATAGACTTAGGAGAGAAATCATCAATTTGGTCATCATTCTCTTTGTCTCTGATTCTAACAATTCTAATTTTATTACTATACGGAGAAAGTCTGGAAAGAAGATTATTTACCGCAACATGAGTCTCGGAACAAACTAATATTCTTATGTTGGGATTTCTTTGTAGTAGCTGTAAACATATTTCAGCGATTACCTGAGTTTTTCCTGTACCAGGGGGACCTTGAATTAAGGAAATATTTTTAGCCTCTAATGTAGTATTTACGGCTTTTTTCTGTGCAGCATTCAATTTAAAAAAATATTTATCACAAGAATTATCCTCTATTACTTCTTGAATAGGATTTATGAAGTCAAGCAATAATGATGGATTTAACACGGCTCCACAACTTACTTTTTCAATAGTTCTGATTTGCCTCATGTATTTGATTCTTTGACCTTGTTTGTTTATTTGCAATAATTAATTGCTGATTTACTAAATGTTTAATTGCATTTGCAATAACAGCATCTGAAAATATAGGAAGAATCTCACCGATTTGTTTTATTTCAACAAACCCGTTAACAACAAATCTAAATATGAGATTTTCGAGGCAATTAAATTGAGTACTTAATTGAAAATCAACTCTAATCTTCATCTTATATTCCGCTTATTTTGTTTCTCTAATTCTTGTTTTAGCAGAAGCAGTTTTTCTTCTTCTTGTATCTTAGCAGAAGACATAGGCCGCGACTTCTTTTCTTCTTCTAATTCAGCCAGACGATTTTGAATTATACAGGACTCATCTGATTCTTTTTGCTCCTTATCAGAAATAAGATAAATATTATTATTCTTAAAGAAAGAGAAAATACAATTCTTTTTTTCATACCACTGATTTCTTTCTCTTTTACCTTTGTCTATATTTTGTTCGATATCATCTATTTCACTCTTTAGAGAATCAATTTCTGATTGTAAATCATCTTGCAATTCCGTTAATGTATTCCATCTGCCCTGATCATTAGAATGCATTTCAGCCAAAGAATGCAACTCACTTCTGATTTCCTTTATTTCATTAATCTTTTCTTGAAATACTTGCTGGTTGTTAGTTTTTTCTTGATATTTATAAGTTATATCTGCACTTATAAGTGTTAATGGCACTGCCCAATAATACCTGATTGCTTTTGCTAATCTAGATAAACTTACATTTAAAACGTTAATTTCATTATTAATATCATCAATCTCCAATTTGATTGTTTTTTTCTCCTTTAATATTTCACTTCTTTTATTAAAGATAAGCTTTTTTGTAAGTTTCTTTTGTTGAATAAGCCAATCTATATATTTTATTAGAGGGAGATACTCAGCTCTTTCTTGGACAATCTTTCGAAGTCTAATTAAAGTATATTTCTCTATAACTTTGTTTTCTGAGTCTATGCGTTTAATATTCTCATTAATTTTGCCTAAAAGAGTTTTTGCATCATCATCAAGAGTAAAGCCAAAATCACAACCTGAATTATTTGAGAGTTGAATTATATCCGTAACATTAACATTCGAAGATAACTCTTCTTGTCTACTACAAAGAATTTCTATTTCCTCATTTATCAAATCCCGTTGTTTGTTCAAGAAATCCAAATTTTCATTTAAAAGATCTCTCTTTGCCTGCATTAGTTTTTTTGTATCATATAAATAATTACGCTGAAAGTAATCATCTGCATATTGCATTATATTTTTCCCAAGTTCATCTAATACTGCTTTTGTCTTATACAAATCTCTTGTTAGTGCTTTCTTGAGTTTTTCATATTCAGCATCTTTCTTTTGTTCGATACTACGTAATTCATTTTGGCATTCTTCTATTCTGTTTTCATATTCAGTTTGGTAAGAATTAATCTTTGAACGTAACTTTTCGCTTTCTTTTCGGAGAGAATTATTTATTAAAAACCTATGAGGCAATATATAATTAAAAAAGCTCATAATTAACTCCATTTACAAGGTTTAATGATTCCTCAAAAGAAATATATTGCCGTCCAATTATCAAACTATCCTGTTGCATAAACCACGTAATTTTATCAACAAAAGGCTTTATTAAATCTTTACAATCACTATTAAGTATTTCGTGAAGTTCATCATTCAGAGTTTTATTTATTTTGTTTTGGTTTCGCATATAATCAAGAATATAAGAGTGTTCAGTTTTATTATTTTCTAACTTTTCTATTAATTGGGCAGTCTGCCCTGTTATTATTTCATATGAGTTTACATATTGCATATATGAATTTGAAACATAGGTGTTAACAGAGTCTTTAAAGTCATTTATCATAAAGCCCCTCTGTTCTCTAAAAGCTTTTTGGAGTTCAAGTATCCGTTTTTGATGATTATTTTCTATGACTTGAATCGCTTTTTGTTTTTCTTTATCAATTGAATTAATATTTTTATCTAATTGTGTAGCAAGATTATTTAATGCTTTTTTATGTAGATTATATTCTTTTAAATCAGAAATTAAATTATAACAAGGCAGAAGATTCTTAAAAGACATACGGAAATCGGATAAAATCGACATGGAATCTGCAAAATAATATAATTTCTCACATCCTGATAATTCAATATGAGAATTTATTTCATTTATACATGTAGTAAATGCTTTTTGTGCATCCTTATTAGCGGTTCCAATTATTGCATTGGCTCCTAATCCAATAAGAATACCTCCAACTACAGAACCAACAACAGTACCTATTGGACCAAAACTAGAACCAATAGCAGCACCTGTAGCTGCTGATGATTTAGCAGAAGCTAACAACGTCATTCCTTGGGTAAAGGCTTGACTACTAAAATGACCTGCAATTTGGCCTCCAATTTGACCAAAGCCCCACGCACCTCCGAATCCTGCAACTGACGAAAATACATTATTTACAGAATTACAGAGGAGATCATCCATATCTATCTTTTTTGTTATAAAACATCTGTATAAGTCTTTTGCAAAATCTACAGTAACATTTGCCAGAACCATAGCAGGAATCGCCTCTATAGATGTTGCGGAAACTTCTTTTCCTAACATTTTTCCAAGAACTTGAACAGAGCCAGCTATAGCACCGCCCCTTGTCCCTCCTTCTATTGAACCTAACATGATATTTGTAATACTATTTACAAACTGTTTTTCAGGAAGATTTTTAGCGTTCTTAATACATTCAATAATTTCTTGTATGGTAGTACAAATAAAACCTGTAGCTGCCCCTGCAATAACAGCTCTCGAAAGGCTAACTTTATTCAGCTCTTTTATTTTTTCCTGGCGTTTTCCATATTCCAGAGTCGATTGAGCTTTCATTTCATCAGCAAGTTCTGCAGCTTCTTTAGGTGTTATACTATCTGATGTAACAGTTTTTCGCCCAATTTTGACTTTTATTTTATCGTTTACACCTTGGCCTGAACCTCCTACGAATTGAACATCTTTATATTGAGGATTATTAATATCTTTAGCATATTGTGATTTATTATTATGAATCTTAGATTGATAATCGGATGTTCTCATTGGTTTTTCCCAAGGATGCTCACGAGTCCAAATTGAGATATCTGTCTCCATATCAATACCGGATAACACACTTCCATCTGGCATTTCGCCTTTTGTATATACACCGATTTTATAATCAGGAATTCCTTTTGCAAGAGCATTGATTTTTAATGTATTTTTGAAATACTCCTCAGCAGCAAAACCCTTATATTGTTGAGTCGGAGACTTTACTGGCAGCCCTGTTGATTTAGCTATTGCAGACTGATTCATCGTAGCTGCATAATTATCCATAGCAGATTGAAGAGCTTCTGTTTGAAGTCCAGATTGAGTCGCAAATCCTTCTGAAACTACATTTTGGAAAAAATAATTTGCATCTTGTTCATCGGTTTTCAGATTTAAATTATTAAAATCTAAAAATAAGTCTTTATTGTTATTGGTTTTATCCATATTATTTACGCCCAATCTTAATGAAAGTAATAAGCTATTATATCACGAGTCTAAACCTTTTTGATAATAAAATACGAATTTTATATATTCAAATATTTATCTCTCAAACCATGATAGTCTTTATCCTTTTTTTATGAAAAGTCTCGTGGTATAATATTTTTATAGGAGGCGTGATAAAATAGTAAACGAGCAAGAGGATATGTGATACGCTAGAGTG